>RCUP01000107.1_pt1 | contig 86651 bp, 77 predicted proteins | sample 2166341 | NCBI WGS metagenome assembly RCUP01 (sample SAMN09932325, study PRJNA488358) | compost metagenome | isolation source: compost soil in succinonitrile-enriched | place: Germany: Experimental Botanical Garden | reverse complement strand
GGATTTATACAGCCTTGATTTTTTGGCGGTACCTTTTGCATCAAGGCAAAAGGTATACTCAGTTATGCTTATTCTAAAACGCGGTCTATCGCCTTCGCGAGTTGATGATCTTTTTCTGATATCACATCACCGGCATCATGTGTACGCAGCCATACCTCCACAGTGTCCCATTCATTGGTCCATCTGGGATGATGATTGTGCTGCTCGGCCAGTAAGGCTACGCGGGTCATAAACCCGAATGCCTGACTGAAATCACTGAAACGAAACTGTTTATATAAATAACCATCCCGCTCTTTCCATTCCTGATACATAATTGCTTGTTTATTTAATTATAAAAATACGGAATGTTTCGCATCCTGCCGCATGACAACTGCTACCTCGTCTAATATGTGGGTTAACTGGTCGAGGTGCATAATCTCGAAATATGCTTCTTGCAGCACATCGGTGCGGAACGGTGTATCCAGGATATCGGGCACGTGGAAGGGGCTACGTCTGGTATCCGCTGCCATGCTGTGCAGGGTTTCACCGGGAGAAGACAATATTCCGGCTCCGTATATCTTAGGTTGCCCGTATTCCCTGATCAGGCCAAATTCAATGGTGTACCAGTATATGCGGCTCAGAAGCTCCATTTTGTGTTCATCATCATTCCATTGCAAGCCCAACTGTCCGAAGGCATGCATGAAATCTGCATAGGCAGGATTACTCAGTAAAGGAATATGCCCGAATACATCATGAAACATGTCCGGCTCTTCGATATAATCCAGCTCTGCCATAGTACGCAGCCAGCACGTAGCGGGGAAGATGCGGCGAGCCAGCAAAGCAAAGAATGTTGCAGCGGGTACCAGGCCCGGTACTACGGTAATCTGCCAGCCGGTAGCGGCTTTCAGCTTCTGGTTTACAACATTGAAATCCGGAATGGAAGCCGCCTCAAAGCCCACTGTATATAAGGCTGCTTTATAATACTGGCTTCCGTACTGATCTAATAGGTGCATTTGCCGTTCAAATAAAGCGCGCCATACGGCAAAGTCTTCACTGGTGTACAGTTCGTACTGCTGGGACAATGGTCTGTTCCGTTCCATAATAGATATTTAAAAAAAATGAAAAAAAAATAACCCCGGTTCGTAAGGAACCGGGGTCTGTGAAAAATATATGAGGTATATATATGCAGCCGCTATTCCAAACGATATCGCTTAGAATAATAATAATAAGTAGCTGCAGATATGTGCATTGAGGTCAACATGATTGTTGCAAACATACTGTAATTTTTTATATACAGATCATGGTCACAGAAAATATTCTGTTAAAACAAATTGTTTTACAGTAGTAAGTGCAGGAATTGCTGGCTGAAGGTTTGCAGTGCATCTTTGGTTGCGGTATCCGTTATGTCACCGGCTTCATTTACTTTTCCTTTTACACCGGGTATCAGCAGGGTAGTGTCGGCGGTAAACCGCGCCATCAGCGTCTTTAGGATCAGTTGCAGCTCCTCATGTGCCTTCTGTCCGCTGGCAGATGCCGTGATGATGCCTGTGGGTTTATCGGAAAAAACGGTAGTCGCCACACACCATTCAAATACATTTTTAAGGCCGGATGGAATGCTGAAGATATACTCCGGGCTACAGATGATGATCCCATCTGCCTGTCCGATCTGTGCCCTTGTTTGCAGCACTTCGGTAGGAGGATTATGTACCGATTGTTCCGGGTCAAAGTGTGGCAGGCTTTTAAGATCTTGAAATATGATCAGTTTATGCGGATGCAGCATACCTGCCAGTGCTGTTACAATACTCTCGTTAGAAGAATTGCTTTGTGCACTACCGATAATAGCCAGTATCTGTAAGGGTTTGCTCATATTCAGATCAGGCCGAATTGTTTGAAGTGATGTGTGAAGTGTTTATCATGAAAGATCTTCCATTCCGCACGGCTCATTAGTCCCAGGGCGGGGTGTACATAATCCGCTGTATCTGCAGCCTGGTTGAATTGAACGGTCGCATGAACCAATGCAACATTGGCTTCAGTAAGATTTTTACATTGCAGGTCCTGCGGCATGCCATTCAGTAAAGGCATCTTAATGCCGGGGCTAAGCTCCTGCTCACCATAGATCAGGTATTGTTTATTTTTCAAAGCCCTGTCATCAGAAAAGAACTGCACCTGCGGGTGCAGGCCAGATGATATCTCCACAAAGAAGAGCAGGTGCTCTACCATTTCCTGTGGCGTCATGATGCCGAATAATGGCTCCTGTTCCGGTTTTAAGCGGGCGAGTACAGATTGTATCTGTTCTGTTTGTGCTATCGTGATCATCATAGTTTGTATTTAAGGTTGTTTTGATCCCAGCCATTTAAATGCATTCAGCAGCGCCTGGTGCATTGCTGTAGCATGGTCTTCATCCGGCAGGTAATCCATATCGACCAAAGCTTCGGGATGTGCGCCGCGCATGATCTCGGCGAGCAAGTGCGCATCTATCTCCATATTGCCCGGTTGTGCCCCGGGTGTACTGCCTTCCTTACCTACACCGATATAGATGCGGCGGGTGCTTTGTCCCTGCGGGAAGGGGGCCGGCGTCTGCAGCAGTACAGACCCTTCGTTCCACCACAGGCTGGGACTGATAATGATATATTGGTTGAACAATTGAGGCTGCTTCATGAGGATTTCTGTAGCCAGCAATCCACCTAATGACTGTCCGATAATGGTCTTGGTCTGTTCGGTTTTATAATGCGCATCGATATACGGGATCAGCTCTTCGGAAAGAAAAGAAATAAACTTGTCAGAATGTCCTGTAGTTGGGTATTTCTGCTGCTCTTCCGGCACATTGCTCGGGAAGGTAAAATCTCTTTTGCGGTCTATATTGGCAATGCCGACAACAATAGATTTTGGTAACCATTTGATCCATTCAAAACTGCAATACTGTACCAGTCCGGCTACATGAATAAAATCTTCATCGGCCGAGCCATCAAGCAGGTAGATCACCGGGTAGCGGGTTGCCGCTTTAGGGTCGTAACCTTCGGGAAGGTAAATATTCAGGACACGGTTTTCACCGAGTACCGCAGAGGCCATGGTTTCCGTTGTGCCAATTACAAAAGGACTGGATTTGCTGGTTTGCTTTGCAGCCTGCTTCTGTCCGTAACCCTGCAACTGGGTCAGACACAAAAGACCGATCAATAGTAGTTTGTTCATGCTGTATCAATGGACAGTTTGTACCGCCATGTGGCTAAATTACCAAATTTTAGAACGCAAAAAGGGGATGATATTATGATCATCCCCTTGTTTTTTTAACGGTATTGTATTTTTAATCTTTGGGAACCTGCGCCAGTGTACTGATGGCAATACGGTTCCATGCATTGATCGTAACCACTGCCATGATCAGTTGAGCAATGTATTGTTCATCAAACATGCTGCTGGCCTTAGCGTATGTCTCTTCAGTAAGGCCATGATGGCTGATTAAAGTAATCTCTTCTGTAATGGCCAGGATCACTTTTTCTTCCTCGCTGAAGAGGTCTGTTTCTTTCCATGCGTTCAGTAAGAAAATGCGTTGCGGAGTTTCTCCGTATTTCAGGGCATCTTTGGTGTGCATATCCAGGCAGAACGCGCAACCGTTGATTTGTGAAGCCCGGATCTTGATCAGTTCTTTGTGTATCGGGCTGATGCTTCCTGAAGCCAGTGCCTGTTCCAGGGCAAACATCGCTTTATAAGCGGCAGGTTGTAAAGCAGCAACATTAACTCTTTTGTTCATCGTTTATTATTTTTTAGTAATGATTAATATGATAAAGCAAAAGTCCGAAGCCTGGAGCAGAAAAAAATTAAACTGGTTTAAGAAATATTTTTTGCCCTTAATTCACTGAGATATTCCGGGGTAATGCCCAGGTAAGAGGCCAGTAAATATTGCGGAATACGCTGTACAAATTCCGGGAAGCTACTGCTGAACTGGCGATAAAGCGCTTCTCTGGAGTACCCATACAGGAATTTTAACCTCATTTGTGACGCGGCATGAGCCGTCTGGTGTACCATACGGAAATACCGTTCCATTTGTGGGTACTGATCCAGCAATTGTTCCTGTGTCTGAAAGTCTATTGCATACAGGACCGAACGTTCTACTGCCTGTATACAGAAAGCCGATGGCTGATGCCGTTGGAAGGAGAAGTAGTCCGCGATCCACCAGTGTTCCAGTCCGAATTGCACAGTCTTTTCTACGCCTTTATCATCAACAAAAAACATACGCAGGCAGCCCTCTGTTACAAAATAATTATAACGGCAGATCTGTCCCTCCTGAAGCAGGTTTTCCTTTTTTCTGACCTCTATTTCTTTGAAAAAGGTCAGCACTGCAGGGGCCTCTTCATCAGACAGCCTGGTAAATTTGCGGATATGTGTAATAAGTGTTTCAGACATAAGAACCGATATAAAGTGATGATACCGGTTCAAAATTAATCTATTTTCAGGCGCCCTGCATGATCTTCAGGATATTGCTTAATGCCCCTTCACTGTGCAGCATTTGGGTATTGTACAAGGTCTGTTCTGTAACCCGGGCAGCCCTCTGGCACATTTGTGTTTCATATACAGCGATGGCCGATTGAATATCTGTAAATTCTTGTCCCGTGAGGCTTTCAGCCAGTTCATATGCATCCTGCATGGCCATATTTACCCCTTCACCTGCATAGGGCGGCATACGGTGTGCGGCATCGCCGAGCATAGTTACATTTGATTTTGGGCTCCAATGCTGATCCGGGGGGAAGTGGTATTGCGGTCTGGGAATAAAAAAGACTTCATCACTTGCAAACAGTTCATGCCAGAATGCACTCCAGTCGTGGAATCGTTTGATAAACCATCGATGTACCTGATGCTTATTGCTAAAGTCGATCGCAGCAGTCTGAAGCCAGTCTTCTGTTTCAGCGGTTCCGGTATAAAAAGAAAGGCTGCCGTCTCCCTTCGTACTCAGGATAAGGGATTGGTCGCCTGACAGCGCAAATACTTTTCCGCCTTGTACCAGGGCATAGATATCCGGGGCATTGAGGGCGGCGTTGTATATGGTACCTTCTACGATGGTAATACCGGAATATACAGGTTGTATGTCTGTTATATACGGACGAATGCGGGAGTGGGCACCATCTGCTGCAATCACCAGGTCTGCATAGGCTGAATGTCCGTTTTTAAACTTCAATATCCAACCCTGACCTTCTTCCTGCATGGAGATGAACTGACTATCCCAAATGATGGTGTCGGGCAGGAGGGCATTCATCAGAATATGGCGTAATGGTCCGCGGTCTATTTCCGGGCGGTCTTCTGCGAAAGAATCAATGCCTTCATGTTCATCATGATGAATATAGCCGGCAGTATCAATGATGCGCAGCTTGCCTGCTTCAGGGCGGTAATGTTTGTAAAACTCCTCCAGGAGACCGGCCCGTTTGAGTGCTTCCAGTCCGGATGGTTCGTGCAGGTCCAGCGTAGCGCCCTGTACGCGCACGTCTTTGTGGGCATCTCTTTCATAAACGGTTACCTGTGCGCCCTTCATTTGCAGTAAACGTGCCAGGGTTAGGCCACCAGGACCACCGCCGACAATGGCAATTTTTTTATCTTTTACCAGCATTGCATGTTTATTTTTTACAATGCAAAACTACTCTGGGGGCAGGGTCGAAAATTGTATAAATCGGTCGTTTTTGTTTTGCTGCAACATTTTAGGGGTTACTCCTGCCAGCTTCTTCACTGCTTTGATAAAGTGAGACTGGTCTGCGAATTGCGCATCGGGATAGAGTGCTCCTTGTTTGATTTGCTCAAAAGAAGCCCGGAAGCGTAAGATGCTGCAATAGGTTTTCAGAGACAGTCCATATTGCTGTGTGCAATAGCGGTTGATCTGCCTGCTGCTCCAGAATACCTGGTCTGACAGGGCCTGTACACTGACCTCTCCGGAAGCCGCATGGATCAGCCGGAATAAGTTTAGCTTGCGCTCATCTATTGCGGCTACAGTATGCTCCTTTACTTTCTCAATCGCTTTCAGCGTAAATGCTTCAAAATCGTCCAGGTCGGTTTCAGTAAAACCCCAGAAGCCTCCCGGCAATTCCATTGCAGAGTCCACAATTTCTGAGACCGTTTGCTGTAACACATATTCTGTGGCTAATGGTCTGAAGCTGATGGCAAACATCAGCGTATGCGGCGGAATGCCTGTCTGGTCCGGTTCTGTACTCATACCCATTAACCGCATCGTGAAAGGCTCTGTACCTGAGCGACTGAGAAACAGGTCTATGCGCCCATCAGGCAGGATGATGATCTCTTTCGTTTCAGGGGTATCATTATGCAGCATCCAGATGCTGTCAACAAAGTCGCTCAAGTCCGGCGGGGCCTGAATCTGGCGGTAAATAATATCATTGTGTCCGGTAGACATAAGTCAGTATTAATGTTTCATCCGTAAAAGTAAGACAATAGGGATTAATACAATTCCCGTAAGGAAAGAGAGCAGATAAATCTCAAAATTTGATATGTTGTGATCAAGGGAAATATTGACTTTTTGCTCTATTCCTTTTTTGCAATACGCCATTCTCATCTCCAGCAGAGGGCCAACATAGCCATATGCTTTTGCCGATTGAAGCAGTGATAATGCCGTTGAATAATCTCTGTTCATCATCATTATATTGCCATAATCAAATAGTAATTGGGCTACAATAGGGTCTTTCCATTTTATAAAAGACATTCTCTCATTCAGCTGATAATATACAGCATTGGAAAGTTTATTCAGCGCATAGAATTCAAGATCTTCAGGTATGCTGTCATTACCGAAATCAACACCCAGTAAGCAGTTGCTGTTAATGGCAGAAGGTCCCTGTATCTTCGCTTTCAGAATATTGACATGCAGCCATTCTGAACTGTCATGGGATTTGGGATTTATAGTTACTGCTCTGCTGATCCATTTCAGCGCACTATCATTCTGACCGGTTAATTCGAATGCGGTCCCCATATTTGCCGCTGTGGCATATCTTCCGGGATATTGCTGCTCCATATTCCGGTACAGAGCAATGGCCTTCTCATAGCGCCGCTCCAGGATAAGCAGCAGGCCTATATCAGAAAGGACATCGGGGTCTTTGTTTATGGCATATAATTGTTTTAACTGCCGCACACCATTACTATAATGCAGTACGCTAAATAAGATACGGCCGGGTTCTATACTCGCAGCATCCTCCATATACACAGGGAAATCACCCTTCAGTTTTTGAACTATATTTCCGTTCAGGCATGCAAATGCTTGCCCGTTGAGCAGCAAAAAGAGTATGAAAAGCAGTGCAGATCTGCTAATGAATCGCATATGAGGTATGATTTAATCTGGTATTAATCCTGTATTTTTCTTACGATGGCTGTGGTCCAGCTGCGTGGGGTAAAACGTTGGGCAAATACCATAACCTTATTTAAACCGCCATGTATGGCAACGGCCTTTCCGCGCATCATCGCTTTAAAACCATAGTCTGCCACGGCAGCGGAGGTCGGTAGCTTACGGCCTTTGACCAGCTTGCTCTTGCCCATACCGGCGATATCTACAAAGCCGCTTTCTGTAGGCCCGGGACATAAGGCGGTTACGGTTACACCGGTTCCCTTCAACTCGTTATGCAAGGCTTCGGAAAAATGCAGTACATAGGCTTTAGTGGCAAAGTATACCGCCATCAGTGGTCCGGGCTGAAAAGCCGCTGTAGAAGCCACATTCAGCACTTTGCCTTTGCCGCGCTGCTGCATATCTCTGATAAACAGTTTAGAGAACTGCGTCAGGGCCTTTATGTTCAGGTCTATCATCTGGGCTTCTTTATCCCAGTCCGTTTCGGTAAAGAAGCCGAAGTCTCCGAAACCGGCATTGTTGACCAGGTAATCGATCTGTATTTTTCGGGTATTCAACTCAGCATATACTTCCCGGGCTGCATCGGGCAGGGAAAGGTCTTTGGTCAGTACCGATATTTTTAAGGAAGGATATTGCTGCTGCAATGCTCCTTCCAGGGTTTTTAATTTGCCGGTACTACGGGCAACCAGTACCAGGTTTATACCCGCATGAGCAAAGATGCGGGCCAGTTCCAGTCCTATACCATTGGAGGCACCGGTAATGAGTGCAGTAGCCATAAATTCAGTTTTAATGCAGCCATAAGCTGCGGTTATATAAAAGAAGTGTTGCCGGGGCAACACTTCTGCATGTTTATCTTCTGTAAATATCGTCGATCTGTTCTTTGTACTTTTCTACGATAACCTTGCGTTTCAGACTCAGTTTCGGCGTCATGGTGCCTTCTTCTACCGTCCATTCTTTTTCCAGCAACGAGAACTTTTTTACCTGTTCTATTGCACTGAACTCTTTGTTATACTTATCAAGGATTGCTTTGTAATGTTTCAGTACCGCCTCTTCTTTAACTGCTGCTGCATTGGTCGTAAAGCTCATGCCATTCAACAGCATCCATTTCTGCAGGTGTTCAAAATTAGGGACGATGAGGGCACCGACATATTTCTCATTGGCACCAACCGCCATGACCTGTTCGATAAAGCGGCTTTCTTTCAGTTTATTTTCAATCGGCTGCGGTGCTATATATTTACCTCCGCTGTTCTTGAACAGTTCTTTTTTACGATCGGTAATTTTCAGGAAACGACCTTCGATCATGGTTCCGATATCGCCGGTATGCAGCCACCCGTCTACGATCACGTTGGCCGTCTCTTCCGGGTTTTTATAATAGCCATGCATTACATTATCACCTTTACACAGGATCTCACCATCTTCTGCAATGCGGATTTCTATATCGGTAATGGCCGGACCTACGGTGCGGAACAGGCGATTTTCTTCTTCATAGCGGTTTACCGCAATAACGGGGGAGCTCTCTGTAAGGCCATAACCTTCCATAATCGGGATCTGTGCAGCGGAAAACAGGCGGGCCAGTTTCGGCGGACAAGCTGCTCCTCCGACCACGATTGCTTTTACTTTACCACCCAATGCTGCACGCCATTTATCAAAGATCAGTTTATTGGCAATAGATAGCTGAAAGTTATACCAGGCCGAACGATTGCGGGTATCGTATTGATCACCCAGCTCTACAGCCCAGAAGAACAATTTGCGTTTTATACCCGTCAGCGCACTGCCGGTATTCATGATTTTTTCATACACCTTTTCCAGCAGGCGGGGCACGGTTACAAACAATGCCGGCTGCACTTCTTTCAGATTTTCTGCAATCGTCTCCATACTCTCGGCATAGTATACCGAATAGCGGTTGAACAGGTAGATGTAGGTAACGGTCTTTTCAAAAATATGGTTCAGCGGCAGGAAACTCAGGCTCTTCTTATCTTCAATACCTATGCCATTGATCGCTTCTTCGGTGTTCTTTACATTACTGACAATATTTTTATGCGTCAGCATAACACCTTTAGGCTTGCCTGTGGTGCCGGAGGTGTAAATGATGGTCGTCACATCTTCTTCTGCAACAGCATCTCTTCTGCGTTGGATTTCGGCCAGCTCTGCGGCATCTGGTGTTTGATGCAGTGTGCTCCAGTGCGGCGCATCTTCTATCTCAGTATAGGTATAAATATATTGCAGACATGGTATCTGCTCCTTAGCACTAAGTAGTTTTTTATACATGTTTTTATCATGCACAAAACAGTACTTTACTTCCGCTTCATTAAATATATATATGATCTCGTCCAGGTTGGTATTGGGATACAGCGGTACCAGTATGCCCCCGATCTGCTGCACGGCAAGATCGGTAATGATCCATTCCGGGCGGCTGTTGCTGACAATACCTACCTTTTCGCGGGCTTCTGTACCCTCTAACTGCTGCAATCCTAAACGGATGAGGCCATTGGCCAGTGCATGCACAGCGTCTATGACCTGTTGCCCTGACAGGGGTTGGTATTGTTTATTCTTTTTTCCGGCCAGTAACACTTCTTTATCGCCTATGCGTTCCGGAGCAATACAATCAAAAAGACGGGTATAGTTATGATCCATATGGTGCATGTTTTCTTGTATAAAAATATACTTTTTTCATGTCTTATGTTTAAGCAGGCGATTTGCCTGCACTCAAATTTAACGTTCGCTCAGCTCCAGCCAGCGCATTTCTTTTTCATCCAGTTCCTGTATAATAGCCGAAATACGGTCGCCCATTTTTTGTAAATCCTGAAAGTCAATACCAGCATGGCTCATCGCTTCTTCCAGTTTTGCTTTTTCTGCTTCCAGTGCAGGAATGGCTTTATTCAATTCTTCCAGTTCTCTTTTCTCTTTAAAAGAAAGCTTTGCCGGTGCAGCCGGTTTGGCTTGGGTTACGGTTTCTGCAACTTCTTCAACTGCTGGCTGTGGCTGTTCTGACATAGACTGTCCTTTCTGCTCTTCACGGGCGATCTCGCGGTATTGCGAATAGTTGCCCGGGAAATCGCGGATCTCGCCATTGCCCTCAAATACAAACAGGTGATCGACCAGCTTATCCATAAAGTAACGGTCATGCGATACGATAATGATACAGCCGGGGTATTCTGCCAGGAAATCTTCCAGAATGTCCAGGGTAGGGAGATCGAGGTCATTGGTCGGTTCATCCAATACCAGGAAGTTCGGATTGCGGAACAGGATGGAGAGCAGTTGTAATCGCTTCTTCTCCCCACCGCTCAGTTTGGAAATGAAAGTAAACTGTTTCTGCGGGGTAAAGAGGAAGCGCTCCAGGAACTGGGCTGCGCTTACTTTTGTGCCATCTGCCAGCGGGAAATATTCTGCAATATTTTTTACAAATTCAATGACGCGTACGTCTTCTTTGATCACCAGTCCTTCCTGTGAGAAATCACCGAATACAATGGTGTCACCGATGTTGATCTTACCGCTATCGGACGGTTCTTTGCCCAGCAGCATATTGATAAAAGTAGATTTGCCGGCACCGTTCACCCCCACAACGCCAACACGTTCTCCTTTTTTGAAGGTATAATCAAAGCCTTTCAGGATTACTTTTTCTCCGAAAGATTTATATAGTTTTTTTATCTCCAGTATCTTGCCTCCGAGACGGGTCATTTTGACCTGCAGTTCCAGCTGTGCTTCCTGTATTTTCTTCTGGGCACGGGCTTTCCAGTCATAGAAGGCATCTTCACGGGCTTTTGATTTGGTCGTGCGCGCCTTAGGTTGCTTGCGCATCCATTCCAGTTCTTTGCGGTAACGGTTGCGTGCCTTGTCTATGCTGGCTTGTTCTATTTCGGAACGTAATGCTTTCTGCTCCAGGAAGCGTTCGTAATTACCTTTGGTATGGAATATTCTGGTCTGGTCTATTTCCAATATATCAGTACAGATATTGTCCAGGAAGTAACGGTCGTGGGTTACCAGCAACAGGGTCAGTTTATCCTGACTCAGGTAGTGCTCCAGCCATTCGATCATACCTACATCCAGGTGGTTGGTCGGTTCATCCATGATGAGCAGGGTATGCCTGTGCTCAAAATCCATGTCAATCAGTACTTTGGCCAGAGCAATGCGTTTTTTCTGACCACCGGACAGTTTACTTACCTGTTGGTCCAGGTGATGAATATTCAACTTTCCTAAAATCTGCTTTACCGTACTGTCGTAGTGCCATGCATTGAGATTATCCATCTCCTGTATAGCGGCAGCGAGTTCCGCCTCATCGGGGGTGACATCACTTTCCGTTAATTGCTCATAACGCTTCAGTGCATTCACAATAGGGTGGTCATAGCTGAATATATTTTCCAGGATGGTACGTGCATCATTCAGGTAAGGGTCCTGATCCAGTAATACAACTTTTACATCTTTATGTACCCATACTGTTCCTTCATCCGGAATTTCCTGTCCGCAGAGGATCTTGAGCAGGGTTGATTTGCCTGCACCATTCAGGGCTACCAGGGCTATTTTATCACCCTCATTGATATGAAAACTGATGTTTTCGAATAAGGGTTTGTCTGCATATGTTTTGCTTAAATTGTCTACCGATACGTAATGCATGGCGCAAAGATATTACTCGCAGCGCGTATTGCCTTGTATACACGGAATAATTTATAGATGCTGAAGATTATATCTGTTTAAAAAATGGTAATTCCTTTGTACTGATAAGGCTTTTGTGCTAATTAAATGCGATATTTGGGCATTGGTAAAAGCATAGAAAATCAATGAAGCTTAATTTCAATGCGGGTCCTGCCGCGCTGCCACTGGAAGTGCTCGAAACTGCTTCCCGCTCTGTACTGGAATATAAAGATTCCGGGATGTCCATCCTCAGCATACCGCACAGGGGGCCTCACTTTAAGGCTATACTGGACGATGCCCGTAAGCATGTATTGCAATTGCTGGGGCTGAGTGAGGAGGAGTATGCCGTTATGTGGTTTCAGGGTGGCGGCAGATTGCAGTTTGAAATGATTCCGATGAATTTTCTCCCGGATGGGGCTACTGCTGCCTATATCGACTCTGGCCGATGGGCTGCGGATGCGATGAGTAATGCAGAACGTTATGGGAAAGTGCATATCGCTGCCAGTTCCCGTGAGGATGATTACAGACAGGTACCTACAGAATGGAATATTCCGGAAGACGCAGCCTACCTGCATCTTACCGCGAATAATACGATCTACGGTACGCAATCATTCACCTTTCCCGATACCGATGTGCCGGTCATTGCGGACTTCAGTTCCGAACTGTTCAGCCGTAAACTGGATTACAGCCGCTTTGCTATGATCTATGCCGTAGCACAAAAAAATATTGGTCCATCCGGTGCTACACTGGTGATCGCCCGTAAAAGCTTTATACAACAGCCGGTACGGGAGTTGCCCGAAATACTGAGCTATAAGGCTATGGCTGAAAAGAATTCGCTGGTCAATACGGCGCCGGTATTCTCTATTTATGTCTCCTCGCTATACCTGGGCTGGATGGCCGCAAAAGGTATGGATGCTATAGAGCAGGAAAGTATTGAAAAATCGGAACTGCTGTACCATTATATTGACCAGAGCAGCCTGTACTATACTGTAGCAGCACCTAGCAGCCGCAGCCGCATGAATGTATGTTGTCGCTTGCGCAGGGAAGAACTGACAGATGCTTTGGTAGCCTTTGCCGCAACGCGGGGTATACTGGGCATTGGCGGGCATCGTAATATTGGTGGTTTACGCATCTCGATCTATAATGCGATCAGCCTGCAGGATACACATCAACTGCTGTCAGTATTAAAAGAATTTGAACAAATGCATGCTTAGATGAGCGTAACGGACAAGAGGCACATAAAAGACACGCTGGCGAAGACATTGTTTCTCGTACTACCGACTATGCTGGTCTGCTATTTCATTTTATGGAATGCAGCGCAGTTCTATGCGGTACTGATGGAGCGGCAGTACCTGCAGCATACCCTTTTCCTGGAGATGGGTATCCTGGTTGCGGTACTGTTTTATAGTTTTCGTTTCCGGTTTGTAACCACTTTTATCGTGTTGCTTCTGTTCCTGTATTTTATTTATATAGCCATGGATCATACGGTATTCGGCAGCGTAGATATGTTCTTCGTTACGGTACAGTTCATGATCTTTGCCCTGCTGTTTTCCTTTGGCTGGTTGCTGGGCTGGGGCTTTTCAAAGAAGCGGTATTTTCCCTTGATTGCTGCAGGTATTTTCTTCCTGGTGAGTGTATTGATGATTGTACGACAAACCGATCTGAGTGTGCGCAGCCTTTTGCTGGCTTTTGTACCGGTACTGCTCTATACAATTTATATTATTTACGCGGTACAGGTTATATACAATCATAAAGATCTGTCACAACCATATTGGGGGCACCTGTTGCGCAGGCTGGGCCTGTTTCTTGTGCTGAGTGCAGCATTGCTGACGGGTATTATCTGGTATTTTGAAGATGATCTGCGCAAAGCGGTAGAAGAGGTGAGTGCAGGCGGCAAGGCCGGTGCCAATTCTATGTTGCAGCGTAATAAGGACGGTAGTGTCAGCATGAAAGACCGCAATCAATTGTCCGGCAATCAGAGCAGGGGCAAGCAATTGCTGTTTGTGGCGCATATCAAAAACTTCTTCCCGGGTACGGATGATGTACCTAATCCGCTATACCTTACGTCCTTTTATTATTCCCGTTTCGATAATGAAACGGAGACTTTTGAACGGGATAAAAAGATTCCGAGAAGCGACCTGTTCCTGCCTAATCCGGGCAGTATTCCCCTGTATTTTACCAAAACCGATTCTGCCGTACTGGAAGATGCGCTGCAGGAAAAGCAGAAGAAAGTAGTGGAGATAGAGGTGTATAAAACCCAGTTGTCGCCATCAGAATTTGTAGCACCCAGTGTGTCCTTTTTTGTGCAGCCTATAGGGATTGATCCCGATAACCAGCAGGAGTACAGCTCTGCCTATCGCGCCAAGAGTTATGTGTCGGAGTTAAACTCCGCCTACTTTGTTTATAATGCACCGGATAATCCGCAGCTGCAGCAGTTTCAGAACATGCGTTTCGATTTACTGCGCCAGGTTACAGATTACAGTACTGTTCCCTTGCCGGTAATGCAGTATTATACACAGTTTCCGACCAATACTAAATATGAACCTATAGCAGCACTGGCCCGTAAAGTCACTGCTGGTAAAACAACGGTGATCGATAAGATTATTGCCATCCGTGATTATTTCCTGTCGAAAGATGAGAATGGCAAACCTTTATTTCAGTACTCCGACAACCCTGGTATACCCGATATTCCGAGCGCAAGTAAGCTGAATTACTTCCTGTTTGAAAACCGGAAAGGCTACTGTGCTTACTATGCCGGAGCTACGCTGTTTATGCTGCGTGCCCTGGGTATTCCTTCCCGCATTACGGTGGGCTTTATGACAGTGGACCGTAGTAGTAATAACAATAAGGGCTGGTACTGGTATTATTCCGATCAGGCACATGCCTGGGTGCAGGTATATTTCCCTGGTTATGGCTGGCTTGATTTTGACACAACGATCGGTAATGAGGATGCCCGTGAAAGTCCTCAACCGGATGGTACCCCACCAACCCCGCAGGGCAATGCTTTGCTGGCGGCAGACGGACTGATTATGCAGGTAGATCCCAATAAGAAAACCGTGCAACTGAAGACAAGGAATATTGTCTTTAAAGATAAGCCTTACCAGCAGCAGAATCCTGTTGTGCTGACCATAGATATCAGTCATGCCAAAATCCGTAAGGACAGTGCAACGGTGGATATTACGTCGGTTAAGGTTAATGACAGTGCTACGGCCATTTCCTATGCAGAAGCATTAAAGCCGGTTACAGTTACGGGAGATATGGCAGAGCTGGTCGTAGCACTGCCGGCGCAGATTCCTGCAGATGAATTACGCCTTAAGACCAAACAGGATGATAATACGGAACAGACTACTACAGAAATAGCAGCAGATCATTCCTGGACACGCCAACAGATACTGTTGCTGATTGCGGGTATTATACTCTTACTGGGATTAGTATACATACTGCTTCCATTATGCTACGCATTATACCTCAACCTGCGCCGTAAATGGAGTAAGACAATGCCGGAACAGGCTTACTGGGATGATCGTTATATGCAGTTCTACTGGTATCAGCATAAGCAATTCCAGGGCGATCGTACTTTGTGGCAGTTCGCACAGGATATAGATCAGCGCTATCATGTAGACTATGCCTCATTTGTGCAGTTATACCTGAAACTGAAATACGGTTCTGGTGTACTGACCGCAGCAGAACAGCAGCTGCTGCTGGCTTATAAACCTTCATTCCAAAAGCGGATTGCCAAAGCCATGCCACTGACCTTGATGCAACGCTTCAAAATCTGGCTGAACCCATTAAGAACAATTGCTTTCTGGCAAAACAGACGAGGGGTATAGTATCATTACAGATCTTCACCAATCTTTACCAAGAGATTTCACTTTTTGGAGATAATCATTTACTTTAGCGCTCTTTTTAACATTTTATTATAAGAGCGAAGTATGAAGAAAATATCTCTGCTGTTAGCCGCATGGCTATGCCTGCAGGCTCCGAAAGCAGTTGCCCAGATGAATGTGGTGGCTGAGTCGGAAACCTTTCAGGAGTATGAATCAGGTCACCTGAAGATCGTAATTCTTAAGAATAAGGAAACCGCCTTACTGCATTTCAATAATCATCGTTCCATTGACTGGAAAATGTATGATGCAGCACATAAACTGAAATTTGAAAAATCTATTAAGCCTGCTACTCCGTACAAAATGAAGGGCGGTGAAGTACTGGGTGTTTTTGAAACTACAGAGGGCATTACGGCTATTTATTCTTCCTATAATCATCGTGTGCCTACCTTGAACAGACTTGTGCTGGACCCGGCCACGGGTGAGGTTAAACAGGACCAGGTTATTGCGAAGCTGAAGCGCATGCGTTTTTTTGATGGTTATGCTATGGCCTTTGGCGGTGTGCCTTTGCCGGAATTCTTTCTGAATTTGGATGAGGAGACAGGCTGCTATGCCGTTGCTCAATATAATACATTTGAATCTGACCGTAACAGACGTATACAGGTTGTACACTATAACAACAGTAATAAAGAAATCGCAAGAGCTTATTATCAGTCTCCTAAAAACAAATACAAATACATGGAGTTCCTGGATCTGGCTACCATAGGTTCTAAAGAAGTAGTGGTTTCGGTGCTGGGCAGAAATACGGTTGCCTCAGGTGGAGACAAGGCCGGAATACTACTGATGGGCTCTCTTAAGGCAGGTGCAAAAGCCTTTGACATGCAAAAGGTAAATTATAATGCAGGCAGACCAAGCAAGATAAAGGCCGCACTGACCCGCTACAATCCACATACCGGAGATATATACCTGCTTACGCTGGAGAGTGCTGGGCAGAAGAAGAGTATGATGCAATTCCGCTCCCAGTTAAGTATTATAGATGCGGACTGGCACATCAATTCCCGTATGGTTACGACAAAGAAAATACAGGACCTGACAAAGAAACACTATAAAAAGGAGAACACATTTCTGGCGGTACCACAAAACCTGTATGTCAATAAGGATGGTGGTTTTTCTGTCTTATTTGAAGAACAAAAGATTGTAACAACAAATACATCTACCGGTTCCGGCTCAGGCTTTAGCACAAAAACGAGAACTACCTGTACTATGGGAGATATCGGAGTACAGCGTTATGATAGAGAAGGTAATGAACAAAGTGTTTATTACATCCCTAAAAGTCATTACTACGGTACCCTTATTCCCGATTATATGTATAATGCCAAGGTCCAGCAGTGTGGAGTAAGATTACACTGGGGATACCAGTTTAAGTCCTTTGCCTATGTACCGGTTGGTGAGAGAGGTTACGTATTGTTCAACGATATAGAGCGTAATGCTAAAAAGGTGGAGAAGAAACGCGAGGTTTCTACTGTATCTGCTGCCGGAGATTTAGAAGCATTTGTGTTTGACCTGAATGAACAAAATGCTGTTCCGGTACGTAAGCAGATTTTTGCGGCGGAGGGTAAAAATGACCGAAGCCTGGGCTTGTTTAACGGTTCGAATTATAATGCCGCACATAAGCTGATGACTGTTGTTGTGACTCAGCCAAGAACGAAAGATGCCCGAAACAATACCAAAGTGGTATGGTTAAGTGTGGACTAAACTACAGTATATATAAAAATAAAGGGAGCCGATCGGCTCCCTTTATTTTTATATATTGACTGATATGGGTTAGTATCCGAAGATTTCTTCCAGAGTCAGTTTTTTGAATGCTCCGTATTTAGAAAGCTCTTCCTGGTTCAGGTTCTTTTCATTACCTACAACGCAGTATACATAGGGCTTCTGGCTCATTTCAGTGCTGTGGAATTTCTTCATATCAGCAAAGGTCAGCTTAGGTGCCTGCTCATAAATATTCTTACGGATATCTGTGCTGTTACCCAGTTTTTTAGCAGCCAGGTAGCTGAACAGGATACCGTCCTGTGTAATGCGCTCGCTTGCTAAAGATTTAGACAGGCTCAGTTTTGCATTCTCCAGTGCGTTTTGAGATTCAGGTAACACATTCAGCAGTTCGTTCATACCAGCAACCGCTTCTTTGGTTTTATCTGCCTGTGTACCTACATATGCACCAACAATGCTTCTGTTCTCCTTTTTAGAAGGCAGACCGAAGTATGCATAAGTAGAGTAGGCCAGTGCTTTAGACTCACGGATGGTTTGGAATACCACACTACCCATACCACCACCGAAGTAGTTGTTGAACAGAGATACCGTAGGTACTTTAGATACATTATAGGGCTCTGAGTTTCTGAACCAGAAGATCTCTGCCTGTTTCATGTCATAGTTTGCAAACAGTACCTGGTTAGCTGTAGTGCTTACTGCTTTGAAGGTAGCTGCTGCCGGCATTGTAGTGAAGGTAGCAGGAACAGTATGTAATGGCTTCAGGCTGGTTTGCAGCTGTGCTACGGTTTTTGGTCCGTAATACATTACACGGTGTTTGTAATTAACCATCTGGTGCAGGATATCCACCAGTTCTTTAGCGGTTAATTTATCCAGCTCTGCTTCAGACAATACATTGTTGAACGGATTCTGCGCGCCGTATTGTGCATAAGAGCGTAAGCCCGCCATGATCGCAGCTTTGTTCTCTTTAGCGTTTGTTCTTGATTTTTTCAGCTGGGCTTTATAAGCAGTCAGCGCTTCTTCGTCAACTATACAGTTTTTCAGTAAGTCTTCCAGTAAAGCTACAGATGCTTCGAAGTTCTCATTCAGACCTTCTAAAGTAATATAGGTTTCTTCATTACCCGCAGATACGTTGAAAGAAGAGGCCAGTTTGTAGAACTGTTTGCTGAACTCTTCGCTGTTTTTATCTTTAGTACCCAGGTATTCCAGGTAGCCTGCAGCAATAGGTAACAGTTTATTGTTCCATTTGCCCATATCGTAGTGGTAATACATACGGAACAGGCTGTTGTCTTTATTTTGTACCGTCAGTACTTCTGCAGAACCCAGAGTTCCTTTGCTGATGTCGGTACTGTAATTAACCCATAAAGGTTTGATTGGCGTTTCCGGCAGTGCATTTACAGATTTTACAAACGGAGATACATCTTTGTTCAGTGTTACCGGAGTGATCGGTGGTTTGTCCACTTTCACCACGTCTTTATCTTCACCTTTTTTCTTGTAGATCACAACGTAGTTGTTCTCATTCAGGTATTTCTTTGCGAAATCCATGATATCCTGTTTTGTGATCTTGCTGATCATATCAGGATAGCTGATCGTAGTGCTCCAGTCCAGTTCGGAAGTGAAGTTATCCATCAGGTTATTGGCACGGGAGCTATAGTCCTCGTTTTGCTGGATATCGTTTTTCTTTTCGTTATTCACGATAGACTGGATCAGGTCTTCGGAGAAGTCACCGTCTCTCAGTTTTGCCAGTTCTTTCAGTAATAATGATCTTACCTCATCCAGAGATTGGCCTTGTGTAGGATTACCCTGCAGGATCAGCATAGAGTAATCTTTCAGGATATAAGGGAATGCATAAGCACTCAGTAATTTCTGAGATTTAACCAGGTCCAGATCGATCAGACCTGCAGAACCATTGGTCAGGATATTACCTACCAGTTCCAGCATTTGCGCATCTTTGGTAGCCGCACCAGGGAAACGGAAACCGATCATGATATTCTCCGGTTTAGGTCCCAGTACATCTTTTACGATAGGAGCAGTGATTTCCTGCTCTTTCCCGTATACATACGGAGGTACATCTTTAGCTTTCATGTAACCGAAAGCCTTGTCGATCTTCTGGATCGCAGCGCTCGGATCAAAATCACCCGACATGATGATACCCATGTTGTTTGGCACATAATATGTCGTGAAATAGTCTCTGATCGCGCTCAGGGAAGGGTTTTTCAGGTGCTCAATAGTACCGATGGTCGTTTGCTTACCATAGTTATTGTTCGGGAACAATGCTGCGAACATGGCTTCAAATGCCTTACGGCTATCCTCATCCAGGCCACGGTTTTTCTCTTCGTATACTGCCTCCAGTTCGGTGTGGAACAGACGCAGGATAGGATTGCGGAAACGCTCTGCCTGAACAGCCAGGTATTTGTCTATAGCATTACTCGGAATATCTTCTACATAAACGGTTTGCTCAAAAGAGGTGAAGGCATTGGTACCTTCAGCACCCATTGCACCCATCATTTTGTCATACTCGTTAGGGATTGCATATTTAGATGCTTCGCCGGATACGCGGTCAATCTCTTTGTAGATTTCTTTGCGTTTTGCCTCATCTGTAGTGCTGTTATATTGTGCATACAGTTTGTCGATCTGATCCAGTAAAGGTTTTTCTTTAGCCCAGTCCAGTGAACCGAATTTATCAGTACCCTTAAACAGCATGTGCTCCAGGTAGTGTGCCAGTCCGGTATGATCTGATGGATCCGTCTTACTACCGGCTTTGGTAGCAATGTACGTCTGGATACGCGGCTTTTTATTGTTAGGACTTAAGATAACGGTCAGGCCGTTTTTTAAGGTGTAAAACCGTGCACCGGAAGGATCATTGGTTACATACTTGTAGGTATAACCGCCTTCATTGGCTTCTTTCCACTGGTACTTTGCGTCCTGTGCAAAAGAGAACTGGAAACTTCCTACGACGATTAAGGCAGCCGTAGAAACTTGCTTAAAGAAGTTCATGCTAATGTATTGAATTTTTGATTGTTCCAAAGATAGGGATTAATTATATAATCCTTAAATTATAGTTATTTTTTGAATGCAAAGTACACCGCACCCAGGATAAAGAGAAAACTATATACATAGTTCCAGTTGAAATCCTGTTTCAGATACGTGACGGCAAAAACCGTAAATACCAGCAGCGTAATTACTTCCTGTATGATTTTGAGCTGAAATGGCTTGATGTTCCAGGCTGCCCCGAAATGATTGGCCGGTACCGCGAAGGCGTACTCAAACAAAGCGATGCTCCAGCTGATCAGGATCAGTTTCCAGATCGGGAAATGACTGTTTCCGGACTTCAGGTGCCAGTACCAGGCAAAAGTCATGATGATATTAGAAATGATCAGCAGGCCGATAACGATCAGGAATCTCATAGCGTTGCAATTATAAAATTATATTATATAGTTTTTTCGTGCATCATAGCCACAACTCTTGCCGGAGCAGCAGAAGCACCCACAATCTTCAGCGGGAATACCGCAATGTCAAATCCGGAATAGGGTAGCGCATCAAGATTAACCAATTGCTCCATATGGCAGTATTCGAGATCACGTCCTACCAGGTGTGCTTCCCAGAACAGTTCCGGGTTGCCGGTCTCTTTTGCTTTTTGTATAAGATAAGGCAGCGGCAGGTCCCAGCCCCACTGATCTATACCCATTACTTTAATGCCTTTTTTAATCAGCCATCGGGTAGCCTCCGCACTCATTCCTGTTCCCTTTTTATGAAAATCCTTAGTGCCGTTAAACTGGTCTCTGCCGGTTTTGATCAGTACGATCATGCCCGGTTGCACAGACAGTTGCTCCCGGTTCAGGAAGGCTTCCATATCTGCAATGGTAATGGGATCAAAGTCTGCTTTATGTTTCATATCGATAACCAGACCCGGTCCGTAACACCAGTCCAGCGGCACCTGGTCAATGGTCTTGGCAGGCTGACCCGCACAGGTAGGAGCATAATGCCAGGGTGCATCGATATGGGTGGTAGCGTGTACACCCATCTTCTGTATCGTATCGTCGGCCCAGCCGGAGAAATGCTTGGGAAATAACTTTAATGGCAGGCCCAGCAAACGGATCAGCAGCCGGGATTTATGATGTGGTTTGCGCTTGATCTTTACCTTCATAAACCAGGGGTCACTGGCATTATATTGTATAGGTTTGGACAGATCGATGATCTTCATAACGGTAAGTATGTATTGAGATGAAATGTCGTGGCAAAATACATCATTCCAATGGAAAATTGTTTAATCACAATAGAAAAGGACGGCTAATATGCCGCCCTTCCTGTTATGATATATTAGAAACGATTACTTGACATAAATCGTCTTGATATTGACAAACTCTCTCATGCCGTAATGACTCAGCTCGCGGCCGTAACCGCTTTGCTTGATACCGCCAAAAGGCAGGCGTGCATCGGAACGGACAAAATCATTCACAAATACTGATCCTGACTTAATCGCTTCTGTAGCCAGTTTGGTGGCTTTTTTGATATTTTTGGAGAAGATCGCGCCACCCAATCCGTAAATAGTATCATTGGCAATGTTTATGGCATCGGCCTCGTCCTCGGCAACAATAATTGTTGCTACGGGTCCGAACAATTCCTCCTCATAAGCCGGCATGCCTTTTTTGACGCCCGACAATACGGTTGGCGGATAGAAGGCGGCCTTGCCGCTCGGGATGTACCCTCCACAAAGGATCACGGCACCTTGTGCTACACTGCGGCTGACCTGGTCATGCAGCTCATCCCGCAGATCGGCTCTGGCCATAGTACCCACAGTAGTTTCGGGAAGTGAAGGATCTCCGTATGGTCTTGCCTCCAGTGCCAGCACCAGTTTGGACGTAAATTCAGCAGCCACTTTCTTATCTACGATCATCCGTTTGGCAGCGATGCAGCTCTGGCCGGTATTGTTCAGTCTTGAGGTAGCACAGGCTTTGACCGCAAGGTCTATATCTGCATCTTTCAACACTACATACGCATCACTACCGCCCAGTTCCAGTACCTGTTTTTTCAGGTTCAAGGCCGCAGCTGCAGCCACTTTCTTGCCCGCAGCCGTACTGCCCGTAAAGGTTACAGCATGTATGCGCGGGTCGGCAATCACCGCTTCTGTATTGGCCCCCGTAATCTGCAGGATGTCAAATACCCCTTCCGGAAAGCCGCAGGCATCTACCGCTTCTTTGATGGCAGTAGCACAGCCCATCACATTCGATGCATGTTTCAGCAGCATGGTATTACCGCTGATCAGGATCGGTCCCATGGCGCGGTATACCTGCCAGTAGGGGAAGTTCCAGGGCATAATCGCCAGTACGGTACCTAATGCTTCAAAATGCACAAAGCTTTCACTGGCCTCGGTTTGCACCATTTCCTGTTGCAGGAATGAGGCACCTTTGTCTGCATAGAACTGCAGGGTTAAGGCACATTTCTCCAGTTCCGCAATACTCTGGCTTATGGGTTTGCCCATTTCATCGGTGGCCGTCTGGCCCATAGCCTGTTTGTGTTTGCTGATGTACTGTCCCAGTTTTTTAAGATAAGCAGCGCGTTTGGTAACGCCGAGTTGCTCCCAGGATGTTTGTGCTGTTTCGGCTTTGGCCAGTTTTTGTGCCACTGTTTTTGCCGTGTCTTCTTTGTATTTTCGGATGACTTTGCCCGTGTAAGGGTTAACGGATGTGATCATGACCAGAACGGTTTTTTAGAATTGAGATATAAAGGTATAAACTTATGTTGTCGGGCTTTTCTTTTCTTTCACAATTAACTAATATTTATTTCATTAATTTTGAGGCTTAAAAATCTGATACGCATGAATTGGTTACAATATAGTGTTCTGGCCGGCGCATTCTCCCTGATGTCTCTTACTGCCTGTCAGGGCGGAGGTAATGCATCTGTCGAAAAATTAAAGGCAACAGCATTTGAAACTAAGATCAAAGAAGAAGGTACAGCCCAGTTGTTAGATGTACGTTCTCCGGAAGAATATGCCGGTGGGCATATTGCTGGTGCAATCAACAATAATGTTGATGGTCCTGACTTTGAAAAGAACCTTGCTGGCCTGGATAAAGAAAAACCGGTAATGGTATATTGTAAAGGTGGCGGACGCAGTGCCGATGCGGCAACCAAACTGAAGGCCCTGGGATATAAAGTATACGATCTTGAGGGTGGTATGATGGCCTGGAATAACCAGAACCTGCCGGTATCGAAAGAACCAACCGTTGCAGTGGCCAAAAAAATGGTCGCTTCCAGTGCTGCCGGTGACGCCGTTACCGTAGCGCAGTTTCAACAAATGATCAAAGATAACCCTGTACTGGTAATTGACTTCAGCGCTACCTGGTGTGGTCCGTGTAAACGTTTATCTCCGATCCTGGAGAAGATGGAACATGAGTTTGCCGGTAAAGTGAAGGTACAGAAGGTTGATGTAGACCTGTCTGAAGAGTTGTCGCGGTTTATGAACATTCAGGGTATACCATATGTAGTAAAATATGTAAACGGTAAAAAAGTGAATGAAATGGTGGGCCTTGAAACGGAAGATAATGTTCGCAAGTTTTTTGCCAAGTAAATAAAATATTGATTGTCTGTGCCAGAAGTGGTATAGAAATACAAGCCGGTTTTTGTGTCAAAGCACAGAAACCGGTTTTTTGCACCGTATTCTTGCATATAAACAAATAATTGGATATATTTGTTACATCGCTTTTATAAACATAAACAATACCATCATGAACATAACTACTAAATTCATTGCTATTTGTGCTATTGCCGTTGCAGGCGTAAGCGGAGTGTCAGCACAACAAACAGCCAAGGTGAAGCCGGCAACAGCGGTAAGTGCCCAGGAATTATCTGAGCTGAAAAACCCTTTAGTACTGATCAATGATCTGAAAACAGATTACGAAACCTTTAACCGTTATAAAGATATCCTGCAAGGTGTACGCATTGTAAAAGGTGCAGAAGCGGTGAAATTATATGGCCAGGAAGCCGCGGGTGGCGTAATATTGGTACAACCGGCACCGGGCAATCGCTTTATGAATTTTGAAACGCTGGAAGCCGGAAACGATGCGATCCGTACTACGGTACGTGATGGTGTAACCGTTGATGGTCAGACAAAAGATACCAAAAGAATTGTACTGCGTCAGAGCGATATTAAAGGAATCAGTACCGTATCGGTAATAGACCCGGTAACTGGCAAAGAACTGAGATACCTGAATATTGCAACCAAGTAAAATAGAATTAAGTCCCTCTTGAGTAATGGAGCGATTTTTCTTATAAAAGAAATACCCCGGAAATGATTTCCGGGGTATTTCTTTTATAAGATGATCTTTAGCTTATTTGCTGATCTCTTTGTAGTTATTGGCATATTCAGCTTCGTAAGGAGAACCTTTAGCGCCGTCTGCTGCTTTTTTAGCTTCAGCGATAGCTTCTTTCTTTCTGCCTTGTTTGCTCAGGATCTGCGCTTTCATCCAGTGGATGTAGAATCCTTTTGGATTAGCCTGTAATGCTTTATCAGCATAAACCAGCGCCTCGTCCAGGTTTCTGCCTTGCTCCAGGTAGTATCTTGCCGCTACCATGTAAGGAGGATTTTCACCTTTTAAAGACGTTTTTACATAATCTTCGATACGGCCTTCGTTATCTGCTTTTACAGGAATCGTAACACGGGTGTTTTCCCAGTTCAATACGATATCGCAGCTGTTTTTAGTGATGTTCTCTACAGAGATAGAGAATGTTTCGGTAGCTTCATTGGTTTGCAGTGAACCTACTTTTACAGACAGTACATTTTTGCTCTTGTCATAACCGGATAAGCCCCAGTTTTCAGTACTGTTGTTGAAGATTATATCCCAGTTCTCTCTTCCCGGAATCGTGTACAGGGAATAAGTACCTGCTTTCAGCGGCTGGCCGGCAATGAATACTTCTTCACCGAAGGTAATTTTGGTGGCACCATTAGCACCGGTTCTCCATTCTTGTCCGAAAGGAACGATATCTCCGAAAATCTTTCTGCCTTTCATAGAAGGGCGGCTGTAAGAAATGTCGATTTTGGAAGTAGAGAAATCCTGAGAAATGGTGGTGCTCGGGCTTGGAGCCGGCATTTTAAATTCTTGTGCAAAAGAAGATGTGGCAACCAGCAAACCCATTGCTATAGCAAAAGAGATCTTTTTCATTATTTAGATAATTGTGAATTGAATTTAGAAGGACACAATATTACAATTTATTTTGCTGAATAATATGTTAAATAATAGGGGCTGGTGGTTTGGCAGACCCACCAATTCGTATACATTTGCAGCATGTTTCAGTCAAAATGGAGCCTGGCGTTTTTCGGGCTGATCTTACTGGCGATGGAGTACTACAGTTATACGGCAGTAAGTATGGCTACACGTGCATTACAGCCGAAATGGAGAGTAAGTATCCTTGTTATATATATTATCATTGCAGTATTCGGATGGATCGGTTTCCTGCTGATCCGGAATATCAGTGGCCTGTACCCGCAGAATATTAAAGCACTGATTATAGCCAGTGTAATGGGTATTTTTATTTCCAAAGTGATCATCGCATCACTGATGCTGCTGGGCGATGTATTCCGCTTATTCAGCTGGCTGGCCAGCCTCGTCGGGGCTTCAAAAACGGTAGCAGCCTCTTCTTCAGAAAATGCTATATCCCGATCCGTATTCCTGTCCCGTACGGCATTGCTGCTGGGCGGACTAATGCTGGGCGGATTTGTATGGGGCACCACCAATCGCTATCGCTACAATATAAAAAAGCTAAGACTGGCCATCAAGGGCCTGCCGGATGCATTGAAAGGGCTTAAGATCGTGCAGATCTCGGATATCCATTCCGGCAGCTTTGATAATAAAGAAGCTGTGGCTCATGGCGTGGCGCAGATCATGGAGCAGCATCCTGACCTGATCTTATTTACCGGCGACATCGTAAATGACCGTGCTTCGGAACTGGAGCCTTATATGGATATATTCAGTCGTTTGAAAGCACCGCTTGGTGTATTCTCGACATTGGGCAATCACGATTATGGTGATTATGTACAATGGGAAAATGCCGCTGCCAAAATACAAAACCTGGAAACCCTGAAGGGATATCATAAACAAATGGGCTGGCAACTGCTGATGAATGAGCATGTGATCCTGGAAAAGGGTGGAGCGTCATTTGCCTTGCTGGGGGTAGAAAACTGGAGTGCCAAAGCACGATTCCCTAAACACGGACAATTACAAAAGGCATACGAAGGATTGGGGGCACAGGCGCTTCCGCTGAAGATACTGATGAGTCATGACCCCTCTCACTGGGATGCACAAATCAGAAGCAGCTATCCGGATATCGATCTTACCCTGAGTGGACATACCCATGGTATGCAGTTCGGGATAGAACTGCCCTGGATGAAATGGAGCCCCGTACAATATATGTATAAGCAATGGGCAGGATTGTACAGCGACGGACAGCAACACCTGTACGTAAACCGCGGCTTCGGTTTCCTGGGTTACCAGGGAAGGCTGGGCATCCTGCCGGAAATTACGGTGATCGAACTGGCATAAGCAAATTGGAGCAATATTTTAAGAAAATATTATAGTATTTCAAAATATTGTTACATTTGCCAAATTATTATGAAAAAGATCATACCGGTTACTTTAGGTATTGCGTTGGTATTGGTGGCCTGTGGCAAAAAGAAAAATGCTGTGGAAGGGAAGTGGTTAATGACCCTGCCTCCGGCCAAGGTGGCGCTGATCGAACGTATATACCAGGAGAATGTGGCAGAAGTGAAGAAGCTGACTTCCGCCCCGGACTTTTTAGTAAATAAATACGGAGTATCCGATCTTGACTCTATTAAGGAGCTGGAGATTAAGGAATTTAAGACTGAATTTGATCTGGCCATGCAACCGGCTAAATCTTATGTCTGGGAATTTACCCGCGACGGATACATGTTATCGACCAACCTGAAGCAGCAAAAAACAGATACTGTGTACAAGTATCAGGTGGAGGATAATAATTTAAGTCTTACTTTAGTGCCCCGAATGAAGCATTTTGCCGATATCGGCTTTAGTGACAGCACAAATTTGTATATTGTGCCCACTTCAAAAGACAGCCTGCTGCTGACCCGCACACAGGGAAGGATAGTAGACTCGATTTATTATGTGAGATATAAAAAACAAAATCTAAATCTTTAAATAAACACAATTATTCTAATAAAACACAATCAAATGCGTAAATCAATTTTAGTATTAAGTGCTTTAGGTATGCTTACAATGGCTGCTTGTAAAAACGGCGGTTCAGGACAACTGGCTCAGAAATGGCAAATCGTTCCTGATTATCAGACACAAGATTCAATGTATCAGGCTCAGCTGAAAAACATTGATACGCTGACAGCATTTCCTCCTGAATTTGAGATGATGAAAGAGCAAATGGCTAAAATGAAGCCGGAAGAATTACAACAGATTCCTGCTGAAACCATCGATATATTAAAAACCAACAGCCTGGATAGCTTCAAAGTAAAAGCGCGTGCTTCTATCATGGAAAGCAAGAAAAAACAGGATGAACTGGAAAAAACACGTGCTATCGTTTACGATTTCCAAAAGAATGGTATCGTGAAAATGTATGCAACGGATAACCTGGCACAGGTAGATACGTCTACAGGCTGGAAAGAAGATGCTAAAAACAAGCAAATCTTATTATACATGAATCCTAACATGGCTAACGGTGCTAACCTGCCTAAGGATACCATGAAATTCAAAGTACTGCACATGAGCGGTGATAGCCTGAGCATTAAAGCTGAAGGTAAAGACATGATGCCGAACATGAAGCCAATGAACTTCAAAAAATTCACTGAGCCTAAAAAATCTAAATAATTTACGCTCTTTATCATACAAACAAAGCCCGGATCAACTGATCCGGGCTTTGTTTGTATAATACATTTAGAATGTGTTTAAGATAAGATCTGCACCATTATCACACACGCTCCCAGGATCTGAGAATATAATTGCATAAAAAGGCTATGATATTTGTAAAAACAGTCTTTTTTCTTGCATTTGGGTGTTCTTATATTCATATCAATACTTTATATTTGCGCACACATACAATGTTTTTAGCATGAGTTTTAAGAAAATCAATAACATTACAGGCTGGTCGGTTTTTGCCATAGCGCTGATCGTTTATCTGATAACGATGGAGCCTACCGTGAGCTTCTGGGATTGCGGCGAGTTTATTTCATGTGCCTATAAGCTGCAGGTTGGTCACTCTCCGGGTGCACCACTGTTCATGCTGCTGGGTAGAATCTTTGCCATATTTGCACCCGCTCCTCAGCAGGTCGCTATGTTTGTCAATGCCCTTAGTGCATTTGCCAGTGCCTTTACCATTCTGTTTTTGTTCTGGTCTATTACTCACTTCGCGAAACGCGTATTTTTCAAAAATGATGAGGAACTGGCTCAGGGCAACCTGCTGGCTGTAATTGGTGCAGGTGTTGTTGGTGCGCTGGCATACACTTTCTCCGATACATTCTGGTTCTCCGCTGTGGAAGGTGAGGTATATGCAACATCATCTTTCTTCACGGCCTTAGTATTCTGGGCTATTTTGAAATGGGAAGAAAGCAATGACGTATATGCCGATCGCTGGCTGATCCTGATTTCATACCTGATCGGTCTGTCGATAGGGGTGCATCTGTTGAGCTTACTGGCTATCCCTACCATTGCCCTGATCTACTATTTCAAACGCTACAAAGCTACCCTGGTGGGTGGTCTGGTTGCTTATTTTATCGGTGGTGTAGTATTACTGCTGGTACAATATGGTGTGATTCAGTACCTGCCGATCTTTGCATCTAAGTTTGAGTTGCTGTTTGTTAACTCATTACATATGCCGTTCAATTCAGGAGCCATCTTCTTCCTGGTATTGTTCGGACTGATTATGGCTGCAGTAATCTGGTTTGCCCGTAAAAACAACAAATACCTGCTGCACCTGTCAGCATTATCACTGGTATTTATGACCATCGGGTATACCTGTTATGTGCCTACAATCATTCGTGCCAATGCCGGTGTGTCCATCAATATGACTAACCCGGATAATGTAATGTCCCTGATCCCATATCTGCAACGTACACAATATGGTACGCAGCCATTCCTGACAGGACAGTACTATAGCGATAAAATTACTGATATTAAAGCGACTGATGATATTTACCTGCCGGTTCAGGAAGATGGTAAAGACCATTATGCAGTAGTAGGAGAGAACGTTGATTATGTTTATGAAAATAAGCACTTCTTCCCGCGTATCTGGAGTTCAAACCAGGAAAGCCACGTTCGTTTCTATCAGAACTGGTTAGGACTGTCTGACGGCGAAGAGCCTACAAGCGGAGATAACTTCCGTTTCTTCATGGGTTACCAGGTTAATCACATGTTCTGGAGATACTTTATGTGGAACTATACCGGTCGTCAGAATGATTACCAGGGTGAGGGTAACGAGCCTCAGAATGGTAACTGGATTTCCGGCATCAATGGTATCGACAAAGCAATGGGCAGAGGCGACTTCAGCAAAATGCCTGATGCTTATAAAAATAATAAAGCGCACAATACCATGTATTTCCTGCCTTTTATCGTAGGTATTATTGGTATGGTATACCAGTTCAGAAAGAATAAACTGGATGCTTATGTAGTATTATCCCTGTTCTTCTTTACCGGTATTGCGGTACAATTGTACATTAATAATACACCACTTCAGCCACGTGAGCGTGACTACCAGTACATTGCAGCATATGCATTCGCCATCTGGATCGGTTTCGGTGTGCTCATGCTGAGAGAGTGGTTAGGTAAAGCCGTGAAAAATCAAAGTGCTTCTGCTGTACTGGCTACTGTGATCGGTTTACTGTGTGTACCGGTATTAATGGCTGCACAGGAATGGGACGACCATGACCGCAGCAACAAAACACTGGCCTTAGACCATGCACGTAATATGCTGGCTACCTGTGATAAAAATGCGATCCTCATCACTAACGGTGATAATGAAACTTACCCTTTATGGTACATCCAGGAGGTAGAAGGTTTCCGTACAGATGTGCGTATCTTCAACTACAACCTGTTGGGTACCGACTGGCAGAACCTGCAGATGTTCAATAAAGTAAATGATGCAGCTGCTATACCTGTAATCTGGAATAAAGATTATGTTGCAGGATTAGGTAATGAAAATGTATACTCAATCCTGGAAGATCCGCGGATCACAGGCAGAACCATTAATTTCAGTGAAGTAATGCAGTTCATGATGGATCCGAACAGCGCCAGAATGAACAGCAGCGGTAAGAGCTTCCTGCCGGTACGCAGCATCTATATCCCGGTAAATAAAAGTGCAGTATTGTCCAGCGGCCTGGTGTCTGCCAAAGACAGCAACGTAAGCATCCCGGATTCTATTGTAATGAATGTGAAAGGGAATATGCTGGTGCGTTCCGACCTGTCTATGATGAACATTATCGCTGGTATTGCCAAAGAAGGCTGGAAACGTTCTCTGTATGTATGTAATGGGGTGATCGGTACCGGTTCTGTAACCGGTCTGGAGAAATACCTGCGCAAAGAAGGTGTACTGATGAAATTTGTACCGAGTAATATTGTATCTACAGTGAATGGTTTTGTTCCGGTAGATAACCTGGACAGAAGTGTAGATATCTTCACCAAGCAATATACCTTCGGTAAAGCGAATACCAATAAAGTATACTACGATGAGCCGAACAGACGTACCTTCTGGGGGTACCGTAACGATGCAGCTTCTTTAGCGATTCAACTGGCTATTTCCGGAAGAAAAGCAGACGCGGTAAAAGTACTGGATAAATCCCTGGAGCAGATCTCAGAAGCATCTTTCCCTACAGAAATCAATTACTTCGAGCAGACAGCGATGATGTTTACACAGGCATATTTTGCTGCAGATGCTCCGCAGAAAGCAGAAGCGGTAGCTAATAAACTGATTAAATTTGCGACAGACTTCAGTAACTATTACCTGGATCTGCCGGAATCTAAACAAGTAGTTGTTACCGGTAATGCGTTCAGAAATATTGAAGTAGTGCATAACCTGATCGGTATGGCACAACAGGCCAAGCAGGATGGTATGGCTAAAAAATGGAACAGCCAGGTAGAAGCGCTGACCAAAAGACTGCAGGAATCTGAACCATTCAGACAGCAAATGCAGCAGATGATGCAGCAGCAAATGATGCAACAGCAGCAAGGTGCTCCGCAACAATAATACAAACTCATATTTTCAGTGTATAAAGCCCGGTATTAACCGGGCTTTAATATTTGTTAGAATATTGCAATACTTTATCCGAAAGATGTAGATACAAAGAATATACCGTAATTTTGCAGGATTCAATTCCAAACATTTTATTTTATGCTACATACCATAGAAGAAGCATTAGAAGATATAAGAAAAGGTAAGCTTATAATTGTTGTTGACGACGAAGACAGAGAGAATGAAGGTGATTTTGTAACCGCTGCGGCTAATGTTACCCCTGAAATCATCAATTTTATGTCCAAATACGGCCGTGGCCTTATTTGTGCACCGATTACAGAAGAGCGTGCAAATGCGCTGAACCTGAACCTAATGGTAGAAGATAATACCGTATTGCACCAGACTCCGTTTACCGTATCGGTAGACCTGATCGGTCAGGGATGTACTACCGGTATTTCTGCCCATGACCGTGCCAAAACGGTACAGGCCTTAATCGACCCTAATACCAAACCTCAGGATCTGGGCAGACCAGGACATATTTTTCCTTTAAGAGCCAAACCGGGTGGTGTACTGCGCCGTACCGGTCATACGGAGGCAACCGTAGACCTGGCCAGACTGGCAGGAATGGAACCGGCTGGTGTACTGGTTGAGATCATGAATGATGATGGTACCATGGCTCGTTTGCCGGAACTGCTGGAGATCGCAAAACAATTTGACCTGAAAATTATCTCTATTAAAGACCTGATTTCTTACCGACTGGAAAAAGAAAGCCTGATCGAGGAAGAAGTACGGGTAGATATGCCTACCAAATACGGCGATTTCAAACTGGTGGCTTTCCGTCAGAAAAATACAGGAGAGCAGCACCTGGCACTGATCAAAGGGGAGTGGGAAGAAGGTGAAGCGGTACTGACCCGTGTACACAGTTCTTGTTTTACCGGCGATATCCTGCATTCTTTACGTTGCGATTGCGGAGAGCAATTGCAGAAAGCTATGGAAATGGTCGAGCAGGAAGGCAGAGGTTGTGTATTGTACATGAACCAGGAAGGAAGAGGCATAGGCCTGATCAATAAACTGAAAGCATACAAATTACAGGAAGAAGGTAAAGATACCGTAGAGGCTAACCTGGCCCTGGGTTTCAAAATGGACGAAAGAGATTATGGAGTAGGAGCGCAGATCCTGCGCCACCTGAATATCTCTAAGCTGCGCCTGATGAGTAATAATCCGAGAAAACGTGCCGGCCTGCTGGGTTATGGTATAGAGATCGTGGATGTAGTGCCTCTGGAAATTGTACCTAATCCTCATAATGAGCGATACCTGCAAACCAAAAGAGACAAACTGGGACATGATATCCTGAAGTAATTTCAATAACATACAAAAAGAAAGCGCAGTGAATCATCACCGCGCTTTCTTTTTGTATGCTTGTTTTTTTATGCTTGCTGTGTTTGCTCAATAAAGGAAACCGCTTTTTTAACCATGTTCTTAGAACCGATATAGATCGGCACACGCTGGTGCAATTCTGTTGGTTGCACCTCCAGTACACGTTGCGTACCGGTAGAGGACATACCACCTGCAGCTTCCACGATGAAGGACATTGGGTTACATTCATACTGCAGTCTCAGTTTGCCGTTTTTATTCTTCTTATCCGCAGGGTAAAGGAAGATACCACCTTTGATCAGCGTACGGTGCAGATCTGCAACCATAGAACCGATATAACGGTGAGAGTAAGGGCGTTTTTCTTCTTTATGCTCTTCCATACAATACTGCAGGAATTGACAGGTTGCCTCTTCGAATTTGATGGTATTACCCTGGTTCAGGGAATAAATATTACCATCTTCCTTCATCTGCATATCCGGATGAGATAAACAGAACTCACCGATAGAAGGCTCCAGGGTGAATCCGTTAACTCCGAGGCGGGTAGCATATACCAGCATCGTGCTGCTTCCGTAGATCACATAACCGGCAGCCATCAGCTTAGTACCATCCTGCAGGAAGTCTTCAGCGGTAACAGGCTGGCCCAATTCACTTACTCTTTTATAGATAGAGAAGATCGTTCCGATAGGAGCGTTCACATCAATATTGGAAGAACCATCCAGCGGATCAAACAATACTACATATTTAGAATTAATGGAGAACTCATCTTCAAAAGCAACGAAATCATCATTCTCTTCAGAAGCAATACCGGCACAGTGTTCACTGCGTTTCAGCACATTGATCAGGGCTTCGTCGGCATATACATCCAGCTTCATTTGCTCTTCACCCTGAATATTGGTAGCACCAAACTGACCGATAATATCTACCAGGCCAGCTTTGTTTACTTGTTTATTAATGATTTTACAAGCCAGGGAGATGTCTCTTAAGATAGAAGAGAGCTGTCCGGTCGCTTTAGGGAACTGACGCGTCTGATTGATAGTAAAATCATCCAGCGTAACGAGTTTATTAGTCATATGGGTAATGATTGAAAAAGATGTTAGTAATTAGTTTAGTCCGGCGCAGATTTTTTTAACGATCAGCGGACCTTCATAGATAAATCCGGTATAGACCTGCACCAGGCTGGCACCGGCATCCAGTTTTTCCTGGGCATCGGCTGCAGTAGCAATACCGCCTACCGCCATGATAGGAATAGTGCCTTTACTCTTCTGGTGAATGTAACGAATCACATCGGTCGATTTATCTTTAACCGGTTTACCACTCAGGCCTCCGGCGCCGATAGCCTCAATTTCCTCTTTGGAAGAAATCAGGCCACTGCGTTCAATAGTTGTATTGGTTGCTACGATACCATGAATTTTAGTGGTTTCAACGATATCAACGATATCATCTAATTGTTCTAAAGTCAGGTCTGGTGCTATTTTTAATAAGATTGGCTTCTCCTTACCCAGCTGGGAATTAATGATCTGCAGGCGGGTCAGTAATTTTTGTAACGGTTCTTTTTCCTGTAATTCGCGCAGGTTAGGCGTGTTAGGACTACTAACATTTACTGTGAAATAATCCACTACATCGTACAGGGCACGGAAACACTTCTCGTAGTCATCATCGGCCTGCTCATTAGGCGTTACCTTGTTCTTGCCGATATTACCACCGATCACAATATCCGATTTGCGCTTGCGCAGGCGTTCTGCAGCAGCCACAACACCATCATTGTTGAAACCCATACGATTGATCAGGGCCTCATCTGCCGGCAGGCGAAACAGTCTTGGCTTATCATTGCCTGGTTGTGGCAATGGCGTTACTGTACCTACTTCAATAAAGCCGAAGCCCAGTATAGACAGGTCGTCGATGAATTTGGCATCTTTGTCAAAACCCGCGGCAAGGCCTACCGGATTTTTAAACTTAATACCCCACAACTCCCTTTCCAGGCGCGGATCGGTAGTGCATTCTTTCTTAAAGAAACCGCGTACAAAAGGCATATTGGATGCCCTGTGCAGCATGCGCATGGCCCAATAGTGAATGTATTCAGGATCTTTCTTGAATAAAAAATATTTGAGTAAACCGTACATAATTGGCTGCAAAGATACAGCGCAAACGGGATAACTTAAGGTGTAAGGGCCATATTTTTAGGCATAAAACCATTCGTTTTCAGATAATGGCCCAGTTTTTGTGTAAAGAGGCGCGATCCCCTTGCATTTAAGTGAGAGGCATTGTAAAAATTACTTCGGTCATAACAGAGCGGATCATCAGCATAATCCAGGAATAAAAGGTTATGCTTTTGAGCCATATTACGAAACAGGTCAACCAGTTGTTGCTTATTACGGAGGAAGCCGCGGATCGCGATATTTTCAGGACTGTAGACCATCACCACCTGAATGTTTTCACGGGCACAATCTGTAAGAAAACGATCCATCAGCTGCACAACAGGACTATCAATCACGATGCTGTATTTTTCCATCAGCTTTGCTGCGTTCTTAAAATCTTCATTCCATTCGCTGGGATTGGCATGATAACCCTTATGCCGCACCGGCTGGGATTGTTTGCCCTGCACCGCATCGCTGATCAGGCCTAAGCACTCCGATTTGCGGCCATAATAACGCAATAGGGGAACATGGTAATCGTAGCGGTTGAACCCTTGCAGCGGTAGCATATAAGACTGCATGTTTGCACTGCTGCGCATATATGGAATAAACTGTGTGGCATTATATAGCCCCTTCGGCATTTCAAAAGTAAAGAGATCCAGGTTCAGGATAATGTATTTCGGATGCTTGTTGTGTTTGAAGTATTCCAGATGGCGCATATGCTGCATATAGAAGCCATAGCCATCCATGCCAAAATTATAGGCCGCTGCATTCAGACTGTCTTGCAATATTTCCGGATCATAATGACACCAGGCGCGGGAAGAGCCGTATATAGCAATTTCATTGTTCATTTGGGCGGAATAGATATCCTCCCATACCGAAAATTCTCCCTGTGCCATTCCAAAAGAATGCTTCAGCCGGTTACTCAGCCAGCGGTCTGCAGGCCAGGCCAGCAGGGCCAGCGGAAGGAGCAAGCATAATATGTTCCGGAGAAATTTATTCATGTTTTAGAATTGAAAATAGATAAACTGTTGCGGGGTACCGGCCCAGAGAAATATAGTCAGGATAAAAAGGATATAAATGAAATACTGGAATGCATATGACCGTTTTTTTAGTCCGGCCAGCGGAAATGTATGCCTCCTTCCGTTCCATTCGATCAGCACCATGATCATAATCAGTAATAGTGCCGTTGCAGCACGCGCCAGACCAGGCAGGTCGGGTCGCTGCAGTACAGAAGGGGAGCACATACCTTTCAGGTAGGCCCATGCCTTAGTCATATTGTCGGCCCGGAAAAAGACCCAGGCGATGACCGTAAGCGTAAATGTAATGCCGATTGAAAGGATTTCTTTAAGATTCGGAAACCTCCGGTCTGCTGCTACAATCTCCATATTGCTGCGGTTACGTTTCAGTAAAAGCAAAGGCAGGAAATACAGGGCATTTAGGGCGCCCCATGCGATAAAAGTCCATTGGGCACCATGCCAGAAACCGCTGAGCAGGAAAATGATAAAGGTATTACGGATGCGCTTCCATGCCGGTACCTTGCTGCCCCCCAGGGGGATGTATACATAATCCCGGAACCAGGAGGACAGAGAGATGTGCCATCTGCGCCAGAATTCTGCAATATCGCGGGAAAAATAAGGATAGGCAAAATTGCGGAGCAGGTCTATACCAAATAGCTTTGCGGTACCCAGTGCAATATCAGAATACCCGGAGAAATCACCATAGATCTGGAAGGTAAAGAACAGGGCGCCGAGCCAGAGTGTACTACCGTTATATGCTGTTGAATAATTGAATATCTCATTGGCCAGTTCGGCACAGTTATCGGCAATGACAATCTTTTTGAACAGGCCCCAGAGTATCTGGCGGCAGCCATCTGCGGCTGTTGCATAGTCAAAGGTACGCTTACGCTTAATCTGCGGGAGCAGGTGCGTAGCCCTTTCAATAGGCCCGGCTACAAGCAGGGGGAAGAAGCTTACAAACACGGCATAGTCTACAAAGCTTTTCTCCGCATTAATCCGTTTTTGGTAAATATCTATGATATAAGACAGGCCATGGAAGGTATAAAAAGAGATGCCCACCGGAAGGATTACTTTGATCAGGGCAGGATTGCTGCGCAGACCAAAGCATTGCAGCAGGGCCATCATGTTTTCCGCAAAAAAATTGTAATATTTGAATACCCCCAGGAAGCCGAGGTTGATACCAATACTCAGCCATAACCAGAAGGTACGGCTCCTTTTTTGTTCTGAACGGGCAATCTGCAGCCCGGCAAAATAATCCAGTGCAGTAGAGAACAGGAGCAGGAAAAGGAAGCGCCAGTCCCAGCAGGCATAGAAAAAATAACTGGCGACCAGGAGTAAGATATTCTGGGCGCGCAGTCGCCGCTGCATTACAAACCAGTATAGTATAAATACTACAGGCAGGAATAAGGCAAAGGAAAAGGAGTTAAATAACATCTTCGGCGGAAATCGCTTTTTTCAGGCGGGTAAAGATAATAATTAAAGCTTAGTTTCAAGGCATGGTACGGAGCAGTAGTAACATTGCGAGAAATCAATTACCTTTGCACATTATTCGATAGTCAAATATGAATCCACAAGATCGTTATGCCCTGCGCGGCGTTTCTGCCCAGAAAGAAGAGGTGCACAAAGCCGTAGCTGACCTGGACAAAGGTTTATTCCCGAAAGCATTCTGTAAAATTTACCCTGATTTCTGGGGTAATGATCCTGATTTTTGTAATATCATGCATGCAGATGGAGCCGGTACCAAATCTATCCTGGCATATATGTACTGGAAAGAAACCGGAGACCTGAGTGTATGGAAAGGGATCGCGATCGATTCTATCGTGATGAATACCGATGATATGCTGTGTGTAGGTGCTGTAGGTCCTTATACGTACTCTTCTACCATCGGCAGAAATAAGCACCTGGTGCCGGGTGAGGTGATCGCAGAAGTAATCAACGGAAGTCAGTCTTTCTTTAATACCCTGGGTGAGTACGGTATCGACGTACACTTTATGGGTGGAGAGACCGCTGATGTGGGAGATGTTGTGCGTACAATCATCGTTGATGGTACTATGGCCTGCCGTATGCCACGCCGTAAGATCATTACTACCGATAATATCGTACCGGGTAATGTAATCGTATCTTTCGCGTCTTTCGGACAGGCGATCTATGAAACAGAATATAACAGTGGTATCGGTTCTAACGGACTGACCAGTGCCCGTCATGAATTATTACACCATGACTATGCAACCAAATACCCGGAAAGTGTAGACCCTAACCTGCCTAAAGAGGTGGTGTATAACGGGATTTATCACCTGACCGATAAAACAGAAACCCCTCTGGATGCAGGTAAGATGATCTTATCTCCAACCAGGACATACGCTCCTTTACTGCTGAAAATACTGGATAAACATTTTGATAAAATCAATGGTATCATCCACTGCAGCGGTGGCGGACAGACTAAATGTATGCACTATATGCCGCAAGGCCTGCGCGTAGTGAAAAACAACCTGATTACGGCACCACCAATCTTCCGCATGATTCAGAAAGCCGCGGGTACAGACTGGAGAGAGATGTACCAGGTGTTCAATATGGGTCAGCGCCTGGAAATATTCACAGATGAGGCTACCGCCAACGAACTGATCAGCATTGCACAGGATTTCAAAATCGATGCACAGATCAGCGGTAGAGTAGAAGCCGCTCCTAAAAATGAACTGATCATTGAAGGAGAGTTTGGTACCTATACTTACTAATTATAATCCATTGTTTATATCATTATTACGGCCCCGGAATTCCGGGGCCGTAATAATGATATGAGCTTTATTTGTGTAATTTTCACCTTTTTAATTGTACAATTACGCGTAATTCAAACCAGAAACAAGTGATTAATTCTTATGTCTTTTTACCAATTTGTCTTTCAGGTAAATGGTACCAACGATGAGTACATCCATAATTAAAATGGTGGTATCACTTAATGTCGTATGAATTTGCGGAATTTTATTTATCAGTTTAAATAAAAGAAAAAACACGATAAAGAAGATTATATAGGGTAGATATTTTTTTATCATTTTATTGTTGCAAGTCCTACAATAGCACCAATACCAGATCCATAAATTGCGTCCAAAGCGAGGCCTACCAGAATTGCCATGTTAGTAGGCCCAAGTTATTTAGTAATTGCGTTCATTTTTCCTCAAATCAATACTCACTCCTAAACCTATATAAAATCCATCATTCTTAATACGCCATTTATGCCATGGGTATTGTGAGCCTGCTACCCGCTCCCCACGATGCCAACCATAAGTATTATTAAATGGGCTGTAATATGTTGCAGTAAGATTAAAATGAATTGTCCGGGACAATTTATAGCATAATTCTGATCCTATATTATAACCAAACTTTAAAATCGATCCCTGGTAATTAATATTATACTCAGTCTCTCCGAAGTTCTGATAAATGTTGGAATCTACACCTGAATTCGAAATCAGATTTGGACAGAATAGATGAAATCCTGCCTTAGGTCTAAATTCAAATGACTTTAACTTAAATCGTCTCATAAGACTAATATTCAAATCAAGATTTGCAATAGTTGATCTATACCCTAATAATCCATAATGACTTAACCCTCTGGAATCTGGTATATTTATTAAACCCTTAAAGCCATCTATTCTCCACCTGAATTCATATAAAACAATAAAGTATTTAGGATAATAATACTTCAGATTAAAATTAATTGCCTGAAAGTTATCCTTGAAGGCGTATGCTGGATCTGGTACAAAATGACCATAATTTGTTGTATCATTATTGAAGTATTCATTGCTGTGCCTTTTAGTCACGTCAAACTTCAATCCAAATTCTACTCTTTTTTTGGGTAGGTGAGCTTTTTCTGGTTTCTGATCTTTTGCCGTTGCAGTAAATGACAGCGCAAGGGAAGCGAAAATTGATATTGTGCGCATTTTTTTAAAGATTTGAAATCGGAGGCAGCATTTTAAATGCTGCCTCCGATTTCAATTAATGAGTAGTTTTATTTAAATTAATGTATCCAGGTATCGGCCTTAGTAGCGCCCTTAAATGTAATGGTAACTTTAGAGACAAACTCATTTACCTTATGTTGTATAGGACCACTAATAGCCATCGGAACTCCCCAGAAATAATATAGTGTTTTCTGATGTACATTCTGGTTATATGTAGTATGATTAATATAACTACGGGTGTAAGGAACATAATATGTGAATTCCCATGAGCGGAAATAGGCATGTAAGTCATTAAATGTAGCCACATCATGAGGTATATTAATCCAGCCAAATGTACCATGTCTTTCCATTTTTACCTTAGCTCCTATACTGGAATAAAAACCATAGTATGAGCACCATGTTGTGTGAAGGGCCCTTACACGTTTGTTATTAGATTTAGGCCATGTGTTGTTATTGTTGTCTTCATATAAAAACCTAGATTCTGGATTAAATGAAGCCCAGTTTTGATCACCATAGTTAGCATTCATTGCATAGACATGTATTCCATTGCTCCAGTCAACAGAACCATCATCATTTAAGTTGGTTTTAGCAGTAGTTCTGTACTGGTCTGCAAGGAACTGATACACAGAGTCTCCAACTACTACAATTCCATCTTTATTTACTATGCTTGCCAACAAATCATCCGGTATATCAGTTATTTGTTTTGTTGCAATAGCACTGTCAGCAGATATAGCCAGGTCCTTGTCTGCTGCCTCATCCATAATTTGATATTGTCGATATAAACTCGTGAAATCTGATTGCGCCTTATTATAGGCATCCAGTTCTTCTCCTGATAAATTGGCCAACTCATCAATTTGGGTTTTTACATCTTCAATTTTTGAGAAAATCATGATTCCATTTTCTACGCTTATACCATTATTGACCATCCTTTGTGCGGTCGAATAATTATTTTTAATAAGTGGATTCTTGTCATTTCCTGACTCTTTGGTGCACGCTAAGAAAGTAGTTGATGTTAATCCAACTGAGATTACTGTTGCAATTAATAAGTTTTTTTTCATTGTACTATTGTTTTAGTGATTTACAATAGGACAAATGTATTAGTGCTCGTTAATATTTAATACCTAGTTGAACTAACTTTTGTATGGTGTTGAAATAGTTGTACAATAATATACTGGTAGACAATGTTTTTTATAAGTAAAGCCCCAATTATTTCTTATGGCCTCATACTCAAATTAAATTAGTTGTGAGGGATTTATGTGCTTTAATTATACCCTTCGATACCCTTAGGGTAAGATACTCACGGATGTTTGCTCCCGGAAATAGCCTATAGTGAAGCAAGAGGCTCCATACGCACCGGGAAGGTGAACGTATATCCCCGTTCTTTGAGTCTACGGATCAGCTCCGGCAATATCTGTACCGTAATCGGACAACGATCATGCAGTAATATAGTACTGTTGCTCCGGACCTGTTTCAGTATTTTTTGTAATAGCGCATCAGCATCTTTGGCGACCGTATCCATACTGCGCACATTCCAGCCTACACTCACCAGGTTCAGGTCCTGTATGGCACGCGCCAGGTTAGGATTGGTTACGCCATACGGCGGACGGAAAATAGTGGGTGCCGTTCCCGTTACAGCAGTTATGGCATCTGTACATTGCTGCATATCAGCCTTCATCTGCCGGGTAGATTGCCAGTCAAAATGCACACTATGGCTGAAAGAATGATTACCGACCAGGTGACCTTCCGCAGCAATGCGCTGCAATAAGGCTTCTTTGCCTGCAATATTTTTCCCGATCACGAAGAAGCTAGCCGGTACCTGCTCCTGCTTCAGTATATCCAGTATTGCTCCGGTACATTCATGCGGACCATCATCAAAAGTGAGGGCGACCGGTTTTATACCCGAGCTGAACTGCTGTATGGTCAGGGGCACACGGTTTACTGAGGTGATAAAAAAGTTCCACTGTATCTTCATACAGGCCAGTACCGTAATACCCAGGAATACCAATATCGCCAGTGCAATCCACCAGGGAGAATAATGATTGAAGTATATACCGGCAACCAGGTGTCCGATCACTACAATCGTAAAGACAATAAAATATTTAAAGCGCATGTTTGTTTATCTGTTTCTGCGGATGTATGATCCGTAATAATCGCAGGTATTATATACGGTTTGCATGTATCTGGTTTGGTTATAACCGCTTTGCAGCTTCTGGAAATGCGGATTTTTCAGTGCATTCAGGAAGTAGCCGTTATCATAGTCGTAGCGATTCTCCGGTGTAACGGGACATCTTTTCTGCCAGCATTTAGCTGCACCCCAAATCGCTTTAGCCTTTACTTCAGGATCGGTAGCTACAGCTGCCGCTTTGTTGAAATACTGCTCTGCGGTATAAACTCCGTAATATTCCTGGAAGGGCCTGCTGAGCTGTTTCCAGCCGTCCGTGATATAGTACGCCGTTTCACTGGTATAGTTGCGGGTATAATCCACCATATTGGAGGCCTTACCGTAATAAGAAATATTATACAGCGCGACTGCATAGCCATATAAGGCACCTGCATCATTCGGGTTTTTGGCAATGATCTCCTGTAGTTCCGCCATCCGCTTGCTGAAGCTTAGTTTATTATACCCTTTATTGATCTCCGTTTCGTCCGCCTCCACAATATCATTGATCTGCGGCGTAAACGGGCTTGGGAATTTCTTACTCGGGTTGATCTGTGCAAATATAGTAGCCGCTTCTTTGAATTTATATTCGCGGATGTACTTGGTGCCCTCCAGTTCTTTGAGGTTTTCAGGAGTGTAATAAGTCCCTTTTACCAGCCACTGATCAAAGCCCGATTTTTGTGTATTGGCAGCAAAAGCCTGTACATTATTCAATTGCGGTATAGACATCGCATCCAGTACACTGCCCTGTATATCTTTAAAGCTCTCATCGGTATAGAAGGTATTGCGCGCACTGTCATAACTGTTTGCATGTGCCATTGCATACACCGCCTTGATGGTATCTTTCTGTTGCAGGTACTGGCCTGCAACCAGGTGCTGCATGATATTGCGGAATGTCTTATCTGCATCATGATCTTTTATCGCCAGCGTATTCAGGGCCTGCAGCTTGGGTAACAATTGTGCTTCAACAGCCGGCGTCAGGCTCTGTGCATTTTTGAGCACGGCCAGGATTTCGATCACATTATATAACCCTTGCTCGCGGGGCTGCATACCAGAGGCTTTTGCCGCAGCCATAGCCGCATTCATCTTCGCTTTATCCTGCATCATATAGGCGATGTAGGCCGATGACAGGTGCCAGAATGCAGGAGTACCATTTTTGCGCTCTGCAGCCATCTTCTCTGCAAAACGGTTCAGGGAAGACAGGTAGCTGGTATAGGTACGGGTAACAGAGTCTTTCTGTGCCTGACTTTGCTCGCCGTAATTGTAATTATAATTGCGGATATCATAATACCAATAAGAAGTATTCGGTAGTTTATTCTGACTATATACAATTGAAGAAAAGTAGTTTTCTTCCACCTTATTGATCTCACGGTTCAGCAACACATCCAGTCCGGCCACTGCAGGATCAAGCTGGTAGGCCTTTTCAATGTCCGGCAGAGCGTCACCCACATTGCGCAGGGCATTCATAACCGTAACGACAGCGCGCTCCTTATCGTTCTGACATAACTTATATATCGCATCGGTGAAGTCTTCCGTTGTTTCCCCTTTGTCCGGATCATAGGTAGTGCGGCTCCACTCGTAAGAGATCATTGCTTCGCTCTTATAAGCATCACTGCCGGCAAACATTTTGCTGTAATAATAGCCTGCTTTTGCTTTCTCTTTTTTCTTGTAATAAGCACCAGCTTTAAAGCCAATACAACGCGCATAGGCTACGCTATTGTCCGTGCTGCTGCCCAGCAGCTCTTCGTATAAAGACAATACCTTATCATATTGCTGATCGTAAAAAGCCATACGCAGGATCTGGAAGTTGTATTTCATCTTCAGGAAGTCGTCTTTCGTCTTTTTCCTCAGGCCAATCCCTTCTTCCATCAGCATCATATTACTGGCCACAGGCTTCGCCCTGGTGGTATCCCAGTCAGCGATGATCGCTGTTGCGTTGATCTCACAAGCTTTTGCATAATTCAGGTACTGCAATGCCGGTTTGTTCTTTGCCTTGCTGAGCCACTGAGCAAAAGTATTGGCCGAAATCGAATCCGGCACCTTGCGGTCCAGTGCCTGTATCGCATCAATACCGGTATGGTACAGGATGGTCTCAATATCCTTTACCGAGCTTTCTTTTCGGGTATACTCCTGCCATTCCTGCAACATCAGTGTCTTGTTGACCTGTTCCGGGCCGGGATTATGTTCATCGTTATAATCATTGTAGTACAGATCATCAGAGACATAAAAGAAAGGGGTGTATGCCGGTGTCTGTGTCGCCTTATTTCCAAAAAAGGAAGGATAGGTATCGTAGCTGTCGAAGTCTGCACAGGCATGAATGATCTGCTCTGAAGCCACCAGTACGGCAATGCTGCTAAAAGCGAGTAAATATTTTTTCCAGTTCATCAGGAGTATAATTTTTGAGGTTTTGCTGATCGAGGTGGTATAGTAATACCTTTAAAGAATCGTTGCGTATATGCCCGGCTACAAAAGTAGCAAGTTTTTGCACGTCTTCTGCCGGACTGTTTTCATATCTGATCCATTGTCCTTTTTTTAGTTCAAATCCATTCCAGAAAGTATCTTTTACTACGGTAAACGTATGTGCCGTCTGTGGCTGAAACAGGCGCCTGTCCTGCAGCCGGTCAATGTCAATATCCCGGAGTATGCCTTTGTATTGTTCCTTTTCAAATAATACACTCCAGTGGAAAACGGGCAGGGCCACATCCAGTGGCAGCGGATAGTGCTCCAGGTTATCGAGGTATTGTTGCGCCGCAGCTACATTCAGGATAGAGTTTTCTTCTTTTATATTCCGGAGTTTTCCCATGTTATAGCACATCAGCAAGCCCTTGTCTGCAGGGGGAATGCCGCTTTTGGTAATATATTTTACCTGGTGCAGCCTTATAGTTACACTTAGCTGCTTTCCTGTAAAGAATGTCTCCTGTTTCAGATGATTCAGTAAGTTGAAATAAGCCTCTTTCGTCGTAACCGTCCAGTCACAGTCGATCTGTACTTCTTTGGGAACAATACCTGCTTCTGTACACTTTCGTTGCAGTAAACCCGTAATGTTTTGTGCCAGTACGGCAATGGAAGTATGGTCCAGCTGACTTATGGCTGCAGGGGTAATGAAGACAACGGGTACGATGTTCAGGGTAGTGTCCCTAATGTCGATCCGTGCTGGAGCAACCGGTACAATACGCCCGGTATTCGGGTCCAGATCGACATCAAAAAAACGGACATACAATTCCCGGCAATGGTATTGCTTCAGGAAAGCGTGCTCCTCCTGAGATAAGGCCACATTGGTCTTCCAGTAATACATGCCGCGGCGCACCTGACGCTCGTGTCGGGTACAGGCGATGGCAAATAAGCCGTAGAGCAGCAGTAATAAACAAGTCGGAAAAAGGGCTTTGTGCCGGAGCAACATTTTGTATTGGTTTTAGCATACAAAAGTATATTTTTGTTTGTTTCTAAAATGTTTTCATTGGCAAATTATACTTTATTAAAGCCCTTTATTTGTCTATCGGGTATCCTTATATGTTCCGCTTCCTGCGCGGTGACCAAAACCAAAACCACGACAGTCGCAGCACCGCAGAAAACGGCTAAAGCGGTAACACCGCCGCCATATCAGCCCAGTCGTACCAAAGAATGGGAATTGAAGCACACCAAACTGGACCTGACCTTTGACTTTGCTCAGCGTACGGCCAGTGGACATGCTTTATTGCGGCTGCATCCTTATTTTTATGCATCCGATTCCATTGTACTGGATGCTGTAGGTATGCAGATCGATGCAGTAGAAACTATGCCGGCAACCTTACTCAATTCCTATCATTACGATAATGAACGCCTGTATATTAAGCTGAAGCAAGCGGTAAAAAAAGAAGACTTACTGAATATTCATATCCAATATACGGCCCGTCCCTACAGTGTAAAAGAGGGCGGTACAGATGCGATCCGCAGCGATAAAGGATTATTCTTCATCAATACCCGGCTGGAAGAGCCGCAAAAACCAATGCAGATCTGGACCCAGGGCGAGACCCAGGCCAACAGCAAATGGTTCCCGACCTTCGATAGTCCCAACTTTAAAACCACGCTGGACCTGACCATGCATGTGCCCGATACACTGGTCACATTGAGTAATGGTCTGCTGAAAGAATCCCGTAAAGAGGCCAATGGTATGCGTGCCGATCGCTGGGTGCAGGATATCCCTTTTGCGCCATACCTGGCTATGATGGCTGTTGGTGATTTTGCGGTACAGAAAGATACCTGGAAAGGGAAAGAGGTGGCCTATTATGTGCCTAAGGCCTATGGCCCTTATGCCCGCAATATATTTAACCATACCCCGGAAATGATGCAATTCTTTTCGGACAAACTAGGGGTGCCTTATCCCTGGGATAAATACAGCCAGGTAGTAGGATACAATTATGTATCCGGTGCGATGGAAAATGTAACCGCCAGTTTATTTGGCTCCTTTAATCTGAAAAATGACCGCGAGCTGGCCGATGCACCTAATGATTTCATCGTAGCGCATGAGTTGTTCCACCAATGGTTTGGTGACTATGTGACCTGCGAGTCCTGGGGGCAGCTGACGGTAAATGAATCCTTCGCCGACTACAGTGAATACCTGTGGACGGAGTATAAATATGGCCCTAACCGTGCCGAAGAAATATGGCAGAATGCTATGAATCGCTACCTGGCACAGGCCGCTAAAAATGATCCTTCACTGGTGCGGTATCATTACCAGTCTGCCGGAGAAATGTTTGATCGTGTATCCTATAACAAGGGTGGCCGTACCCTGCATTACCTGCGCAACCTGTTGGGTGATGAGGCTTTTTTTGCCGGCCTGAAAGAGTACCTGACACAACATAAATTAAGTACTGCTGAGGCTACAGATCTGCGACTGGCTTTTGAAAAAGTAAGTGGTAAAGACTGGAAATGGTTCTTTGATGAATGGTATTTCCGTGCGGGGCATCCTAAACTGGAACTTCAATACCAGTACGATAATGCGGCGCAGCAGCTGAACGTTGTGGTCAAACAGAAACAGAGCGATAGCATTGGTCTGTACCATATGCCCTTAAAAGCACAGCTGATCAGCGACAGAGGTACCGAAACCATCGACTGGACGGTAACGGAAAAAGAGCAGGTATTTACCTATCCGTATGTAAATGGTAAAGCACCAGTGTTTGTACCGGATGCGCTGCACTGGTTGCCGGGCGAAATTAAGGTACTCAAACCTGTGGCAACGGATGTAAAAACTATCCTGCAAAAATCATCCAGCTATATCAGCAAACGTAATGCCCTGGCCGATTTCCTGAAGGGAAGTCCGGATGCTGGACAAAGAAATGCGATCTTAAAAGATGCTTTAGCTGATACCATATCCCAGGTGCGCCTTTATGCATTGCAGGATATAGACCTCAGTACTAAAGCAGATGCTTCGGCCTTTACCGCAATGGTAGCTGCACTGGCAGAAAATGATCCTTCCAATAAAGTAAAGGCAGCGGCCTTTTATCTGTTGACCAACGTATATGATACAAAGTATACCGCTATGTATGAGCAGGCGATCAGCAGTCCATCTTACATTGTGGCGGGCAGTGCGCTGATGGCGCTTTATGCACAAAATCATAAACTGGCCTATAATCATGCGGTAAGCCTGAAGGCAAGCGATCCGAGAGATCAGTTGCTCTATGTATCTTATATGATACTGGCAAAAGAGGGCAGATCGGAAGATTATCCTTACCTGCAGGAGCAGATCGTACATAATTATGACGGGGTGCGCAGTACGCTCATCACACACTTTGGTACCTATCTGTTACAGAGCAGAGACCTGGAGACCTATACCCGCGGACTGGCCTTCCTCCGCAAGATTCAAAACCTGAATGAAGGGGCGAATAAAGAAGGCATCAATCAATTATTAAAAGACCTGGATAAAAACCTGGATAATTATATAAAACTGAATACAAGCAGTGATGGTACTGAGCTGGCCCGTAAGAAAAAGGCTTTGCTGAAATAACATCTGAATACTGTATTGTTTACAAGACATGAAACGTATATTTCTACTACTTTCGATATTATGCAGCCGGTACGCTACCGCGCAGCAGTTTCGCCCGCAGCCCTCATCGGCCATCTTTCAGGAGCTGCAACAGTTACAGCGACTGGGTACGGTAATGTACATCGCTGCACATCCTGACGATGAGAATACCCGGCTGATCGCATACCTGGTGCATCACGACCATATCAATACTATTTATCTTTCGCTTACCCGTGGTGATGGCGGGCAGAATATCCTGGGCAATGAACAGGGTGCTGCACTGGGGCTGATCCGTACCAATGAAATGATGCGGGCCCGGCAACTGGATGGCGCCGGACAGCTCTTTACCCAGTTTGTCGATTTCGGTTTCAGCAAGTCGCCGGATGAGACCTTCTCTTTCTGGAACAGGGAAGAGGTGGTGAATTCTGTAAAACAAGCAATACAACAGTATCGTCCCGATGTGCTGATCTGTCGTTTTCCTACAACAGGCGAGGGCGGGCACGGACAACATACTGCTTCTGCGATAGCCGCTAAACTGGCTTTTGAAGAACTGCAGGCCAGTACGGATCCCAATGTCTGGAAGCCCAGACGATTATTGTTTAATGCATTCAAATTCGGGACCAGCAATACGATTCGCGAAGGACAGTTTCTGCTGCCGATCAACCAGTATGATCCTTTACTGGGCGAGAGTTACGGAGAACTGGCCGGGCGCAGCCGCTCAGAGCATAAGAGCCAGGGAGCGGGTACCCCGCAGACCTATGGTATTGCCAATGAAAATTTTGAAGTGCTGGGTGGTGCACCCATGAGTAAATCACTTTACGATGGGGTAGATACTTCATGGAATAGAGTCGGTGCGCCGCAAATAGGGAAGCAGATCGCTGCAGTAATCAATCGTTTTGATTTTGCCCATCCCGAAAAAAGTGTGGATGCCTTACTGAAGATCCGTAAGCAGGTAGCTGCCGTGAATGGTAAAAACGCCTTCTGGAGTAAAACCAAGCTGGAAGAGCTGGACCGTATTATCCTGCACTGCGCCGGTATACAAGCCGAGGCCCTGGCGGCAAAGCCGACTGTGAGTAGTGGCGATAGCCTGCCGGTGACAGTTAATGTTACTTCCCGTATGAATGGCGTACAGCTTGCGGCTGTATACTACAGAGATCAGCACAATTGCATACCAGCTGCCACTGCCATCGGCAATGACAGTGTACGTACCTTATTATTTTCCTTCCCGGTTACTGCACAGGTGCCGCTTACAGAGCCTTTCTGGATGCAGCAGGAACCTAAAGAACATAAATACATTTACCCGGCACCGTATAAAAACGAGGCATTGAACATACCGCACTTTGTACTGTCCTTACAGATCAATATTGGTGCAGAAGTGTTTACGCTTCCGGTGCCGATTTCATACAAACAGCTGAACCCGACCCGTGGCGATGTGATAGAGCCGGTAAGGGTCATGCCTGTTGCAGACCTTGAACCGCTGCAACCTATGCTGGTGGCCGAACCGCAAAAAGATCTGCAGACCTCGGTACGCATTACCCTGCGCCAGCCGATAGACCAGGCAACACTACTCGTGTACCAGGGTAAAGATGTTGTAGCCCGCAAAGCCTTATCTGCTTTAGCTAAAGACAGCCGTTCTGTAGTAGATATTACTATTCCGGCAGCAGCACTGAAACAGGGGCCGGTACTGAAATATGTACTGCAGGCAGGCAATCAGCAATATGACAAGACACTGCACCTGATACAGTATGACCACATTCCTGCATTACAGTATTTTGAACCGGCACAATCGGTGCTGATGCAGAAAATCTGGGTTGCTCCGAAAGTACAGAAGATCGGTTATATAGCCGGTGCCGGAGATAAGGTTGCGGAAGCACTCTCCCTGAGCGGGTTTGACGTGAGTATGCTGAGCGATGCAGATCTTAGTCATCCTGCCGGTCTGGCAAAGTATGATGTGATCGTTTGTGGTGTAAGGGTTGCCAATGTACGCAAAGACCTGGCACGCTATATGCCCGGCCTCTGGCAGTACGTAGCACAGGGCGGTAGAGTAGTGATGCAGTACAATACCAGTATGGGACTGGAATTGCCCGAATTCAGTCCATTGCCGCTAAGCCTTTCCCGTGACCGTATTACGGATGAGCAAGCGGCCGTTAACTTTATTAACCCGGCCGATCCGCTGCTGCAATATCCCAATGTAATCACCAGCAAAGATTTTGATAACTGGGTGCAGGAGCGCGGTATCTATTACCCTTCTAAATGGGATAAGGCTTATGTGCCGGTTTTGTCTATGCAAGACCCTGGTGAGCAGCCACTGAACAGTGCTATCCTGTATGCACCATATGGTAAGGGATGGTTCGTGTATACCGGCCTGGCCTTTTTTCGCCAATTACCAGCGGGAAATGTTGGCGCAATGAGATTATTTGTTAACTTGCTGCACGTAGGTATGAAGCCCTAAAGGGATTGTTAAAGTTTTTATGTTATTTTGCGAAGAACCTTTTCGTTAGATAGTTTCGTACCCGAAAACTGTGAATTATTGTTCGACCAAGCGTAATGGAAGTATTTAAACCTGAAGAAATTTTAAAATCTACTGCACATCGTCCTTTCCCGATTCCTAATCAGGACTGGATTGTACTGAGTGAATGGAGTGATGTACTGATGCTGCACTGGAAAGTTGATGCCAGTACAGTAAAGCGTATTTTGCCTAAGGAACTGTCTATCGATACTTTTGAGGGTGGTGCCTGGGTTACTATTTGTGTGGCCAGTGTAGAAAACTTCATGAACCGCTTCTTTACCCTCCTCAAACAAGGATTTAGCTTCGACCAGGTGATCATGCAGACGTATGTGATCCATAACGGAAAGCCGGGCCTGTACATCTTTAACCAGGAGCTTGAAAAATCATTTACGAAGAACCTGTACAAGCGACTGTTTAAGCTGAAACCGGGCGAGACGGAGATCCTGAGAGAAAGAAATGACGAAGAGCACAAATTCTTTGCTAAAAATGACCTGACCGGATTCAAGCTCGGATTGAAATATAAGCTGGGCGCGGAGATAAAAGAATCTGCCCTGGAGTCCTGGCTGTCTAACCGCTTCAGATACTTCTACGAAAAGCAGCATAACCTGTACGAATATAGTGTGCATCACCGGGAATGGAGTTTTCAGGATATAAAACTGGAAAAATTCCGTTCGCATTTTGTGTATGGCGGCCTGGAGCTGATGCATACCCCCGATTTTATACATTACTCCCCAGGCATTCAAAAATTGTTCTGGCCTAAATTTTTAATTAAGTAATACATTATGAAAATTGCATTGATTGGATACGGTAAAATGGGAAAAACCATTGAAAGGATTGCCCTGAGCCGTGGCCATGAAATTGTCCTGAAAATAGGAAGAGAAAACCTCGATACTTTTACTGCGGAAGCGATAAAGCAGGCCGATGCAGCCATTGAATTTACCCAGCCGGAGGCCGCACTGGAGAATGTGTCTAAATGCCTGAAGGCAGGTGTACCGGTTGTTTGTGGTACTACCGGATGGAATGAAGATGTGCCGAAGGCAGAAGCCTTGTGTGCGGAATATAATACCGCCATGATCCAGTCATCGAACTTTAGTTTAGGCGTAAATATTTTCTTCGCGGTAAATAAATACCTGGCACAACTGATGGACAAGCAGGATGCCTATAATGTACTGGTAGAAGAAACCCACCATCTGCAAAAGCTGGATGCACCAAGCGGTACCGCTATCACTATTGCAGAACAGATTATACAGCAACTGTCCCGTAAAGACAAATGGGCTAAAGAAACAGAAAGTAATCCTGCAGAGCTGGCGATCAAGGCCTATCGTGAGCCGGAGGTGCCCGGTACCCATGTGGTGACCTACCATTCTGAGATTGACGATATTGAGATCAGACATACAGCGCATACCCGCGATGGATTTGCCCTGGGATCGGTACTGGCTGCAGAATTTCTGAAAGGCCGTCAGGGCGTATTCTCCATGCAGGATGTATTATTCCCCGACAAAGCATAACCTATTATTTATACTCCAAAATATTATACTCCATAATGGAAAAAATTAAATTCGGTACCGATGGATGGCGTGCCATTATCGCAAAAGATTTTACAGTACAGAATGTTGCCAGAGTCTCTAAGGGTCTGGCTGACTGGTTATATACCAAAACCCAAAAGCCATCTGTTGTTATCGGACACGATTGCCGTTTCGGGGGATCATTGTTTGTAGAGACTGTTACCCGCGTGCTCTGCGATAATGGTATCAAAGTATATGCTGCCAAAGGATTTGTCAGTACCCCTATGGTTTCCTATGGTGTATTGGCCAAGAAAGCAGACCAGGGTGTTGTGATCACCGCATCGCATAACCCGCCTGCCTATAACGGTTATAAATTGAAAGGAGCTCATGGCGGACCGACCAATCCTGCTGATATCGCCGAGGTAGAAGCCCTGATCCCGGATCAGTACACCGTTCCGGAAGAGAGCATGGAGCACTATGAGCAGAAAGGATTGCTGGAGTTCATAGACCTGGAGCAAATGTACCTGGACTATCTGCACACCAAATTTGATTTTGCACAACTGAACAACTCGGCTTTCAAGCTGGCTTATGATGCCATGTATGGCGCCGGACAGAATGTTGTCAGAAAACTGATGCCATCTGCAGTCTTACTGCACTGTGAGCATAATCCTACATTTAACGGAACTGCTCCGGAGCCATTATATAAAAATACCAAAGAACTGGCGGCAATGATGAAAAATACATCGGAGCTGAAACTGGGCCTGGTTACGGATGGTGATGCAGACCGTATAGGCCTGTATGATGAAGACGGAAACTTTGTAGATGCGCACCATATCCTGCTGTTACTCGTACACTACCTGGCTAAATACAAGCAGATGACCGGTAAGGTAATCATTGCCTTCTCTGTGACAGACCGCGTTAAGCGCATGTGCGAGCAGTATGGTCTGCCGGTAGAGGTAACCCCGATCGGCTTTAAATACATCAGCGAAAAAATCGTTACAGAAGATGTGCTGGTTGGTGGTGAAGAGAGTGGTGGTATTGCAGTAAAAGGCCATATTCCGGAGAGAGATGGTATCTACGACGGACTGGTATTACTGGAGTTTATGGTGGCAACCGGTAAATCACTGAAAGAGCTGATACAGGAAGTGTACGATGTGGTAGGACCATTTGTATACCAGAGAGATGATCTTACCCTGCCTAATGAACAGAAAGAAACCATCATCAACAATGCAGGTAATGATGTATATAATAAAGGTTTTGGCAAGTATGCCGCTACCCATGTAGAGAAGATCGACGGCGTGAAATACCACCTGGAGAATGGTGGTTGGGTTATGCTGCGTGCCTCCGGTACAGAGCCATTGCTGCGTATCTATGCAGAGGGTAGCAGTGAAGCAGAAACACTGGACATCCTGAAAGCAGTAAAAGAAACAATCCTTTAATCAATAAGGTATTGATATAAAATAAGGCCGTTGCATCGCACCGGCCTTATTTGTTTTTGGAGGTTTATTACAAGCTGTCCAGCAATGCTTCCAGCTGGTTCAGTCCCATGCTGTAGCCTTGTTCGAAGCCCATATCCACCAGCGTTTGCAGGTCTTTTACTTCTTTGAATTGCAGTGTATTGGTCACCCTTGTACCTGCTTCGGTTTCTGTAAATACATTGGTCCAGTCCGTAAGCGGCATTTCAGGATTCATCGTTCCGTTTTCGTCACAGAAGCCATCCTTGCCTTTGAAGCTTTTCATTGGATCAATGGTCAGGAAATCGGCCCGGGACCAGTGTTTTTCGCCATTTGGCCCAACCATAGCATATAGCCAGTAGCCCCCTTCAGTGAAGTCCATATGTTTGGTTTCCGCTTTCCAGGGCTGCGGTCCCCACCATTGGTCCAGCAGTTCCTTTTCGGTAAATGCACGCCATACTTTGTTCAGCGGCGCATTGAAGTCTCTTGTGATCTGGATCGTTTTTGCATCCAGGTCTTTTTTGATTTGAATGTTTTGCATAGCACTTTAGGTTAATTGGTTTAATAATTGGTCTAACTGATCGAAGCGGCTTTCCCACATCTTGCGGTACGGCTCAACAAAGTCTGCTACTTCTTTCATTTTATGAGGATTAAAGTGATAATAAATTTCTCTTCCGGATTGCTTTTGTGTCAGCAGTGCACATTCCGTCAATATTTTAATGTGCTTGGATACAGCTTGTCTCGAAGTATGAAAATGTTCCGCAATCGCATTGGGGGTCATGGCTTGTAAAGCAATCAATGCAATAATGGCTCTTCTGGTCGGGTCGGCAATGGCCTGAAATACATCTCTTCTCATATCATATCCTGTTGCTTTATGTGCAACCGTTCATTTGCAAATATATATGCAATTATTTGGTTGCGCAAATTTTTTTATAATTTTTAAGCATGCAGGGTAGAGAGGTGCAAAAATTAAATCATCCGGTATTATTCGTTAATTAAAAACATAATATATAATTTTAACCTAAAGACAAACTGTATGAGAACCCTTACACTTTCTGTATTACTGTTGCTGAGCAGTTTGATGGCCAAAGCACAATCCCTTACGGTCAACGATATTAAAGGAGCATGGACCATGGTGGCCTTTGAGATGAGTGATATCTATTATGAATGGGGTATTGACTCGCTCGCCCTTGGTGCTAGTCTGAAAAGTCAGGTTACCCCGGAGAATGAAAAGCTGGTCGTTGATGATATTAAGAAAAACCTGCAGCCTTATACTGATGGTCACCTGATCATCAAAGATGACGGATATTATAAGCAGAGATTAATGGGAGATGAGGTCGATGGTAATTATACTTTAATTAAGAAAGGCGGTGCGCAATACCTGCGCATCATCAATAATAATGAAAATAAAGACATAGACGAGCTGAAGGTGGAGAAAAAGAAGGGCTGGTTATACATATCTATGCATACAGAAGAGGGCGAAACGATCCTGATCTTTGAAAAAGATTAAGCGCTGTATACGTATATACCTGTACTTGTAAAGTTATGTTATAAAACAGGGCCGGATTTAAGGTTCTGCTGATATTTTAATACTTTTAAAGAAGGATTAAATCAAATTATCCATGAAAAAGTCTGTTTTAGGCTGGGCTGCATTATGCAGCATGTTTATCGCCGTTTCCTGTAATAATGTAAATGACTCTGAAACTCCGCAAAAGGGACCTGCAGAATCTGAGGCACCGGCCAAGCCTTTGCCCGCCGCAGAAAACCCTGTGGTTATGGTGATCAAATATGAACAATTACAGAGTCGGCTGCAGCAGGAGAATGATACGGTATATGTAGTCAATTTCTGGGCCACCTGGTGCGGTCCCTGCGTTAAGGAGCTGCCGCATTTTAAATCGTTCAGCGACCGCATGGCTAAAGAGCAGAAACCTTTTCGCCTGATTATGGTATCGCTGGATCAGTCCGATATACTGCAGGATAAAGTGGTGCCCTTCCTGAAAGAAAGAAACATCAATGCACAGCATTACCTGCTGGATGATAATACCCGCATGAACGAGTGGATTCCTAAATTTGATGCTACCTGGTCCGGTGCTATACCGGCAACCATAGTATACGAGAAAGGAGAGAAAAGGGCATTTCATGAAGGTTCTCTGGATGAAAAAGGCTTGACGCAATTGCTGCAATCTTATGTACATTAACCCCTCAAAACATAAATACATGAATAAACTTATGCTCCTTTGCGGTGCTGCCGTCTTATCTATGGCCTCCTGTGCCGGCAATTCTGATGCTACAACCGTAGAAGCTGCTACTGTTGCCAGGGATACCACTCCTCCGGCACCGGATGCTGCGCAGGCGACAAAAGGTTACGCTATCGGTGATGCAGCGGCAGACTTCTCCCTGAAAAATGTTGACGGGAAGATGGTGGCCCTGGCTGATTACAAAGATGCCAAAGGCTTTATCGTGATCTTCACCTGTAATCACTGCCCTTATGCGAAGGCATATGAGCAACGCATTATAGACCTGAACAAGCGCTATGCCGATAAAGGCTACCCGGTTATTGCCATCAGTCCTAATGATCCGGCAATCGAACCTAAAGACAGCTACGAAGAGATGCAGAAACTGGCCAAGGCCAAAGGATATACGTTCCCGTACCTGATCGATGAAGGACAGACGGTATACCCTGCATTCGGAGCCAATAAAACACCGCATGTATTTATCCTGCAGAAAGAAAATAACCAGAACATTGTAAAATACATCGGTGCTATTGATGACAACTATGAGCATGCCGACCAGGTGAAACACCGCTATGCAGAAGCTGCTGTAGATGCACTGCTGGCAGGTAAACCGGTAGAAACAACTAAAACGGTGGCCATAGGCTGTGGCATTAAAGATAAAAAAACAGCATCTTAATTCTTTTCAATACAACAACGATACATTGCGGCCTTTAGGGGTCGCATTGTTATTTATATAGACCGGGTTGATACAGAATACGGTAAAATCATATAAAAGTGACTACATATTTTTAATATTAGCAGCATAATGATAACTTTGCATACTATGAGTAAAAAAGCCATGCTGATCATTATGGATGGATGGGGAAAAGGCCTGGTGCCGGCTTCTGATGCCATTCGTGCTGCCCATACACCGTTTACCGATAATTTATATCATCAATATCCCAATAGTGAAATCATTACCTGCGGCGAAGTAGTAGGCTTACCTAATGGACAGATGGGGAACTCTGAAGTCGGACACCTGAACCTGGGTGCCGGACGCATTGTGTACCAGGAGTTACAGCGTGTCAATGTAGCCATTAAAGATGGCAGCCTGCGCCAGAACCCGGTACTGGTTGCTGCATTCGATCTGGCTAAGGTAAAAGGAACGAAAGTGCACTTTGTCGGACTGGTGAGTAACGGAGGCGTGCATTCCCATATCGATCACCTGAAGGCTTTATGCAGCTATGCAGAGGATGCAGGAGTACCTCAGTATTATGTACATGCATTTACCGACGGCCGCGATACCGATCCTAAAAGCGGCGCCGGATTCATAAAAGAGCTGGACAATGCCCTGACCGGAACCCGTGGATGTATTGCTACCGTAATCGGTCGTTATTATGCTATGGACAGAGATAAGCGCTGGGAAAGAGTATCAAAGGCTTACGATCTGCTGACTAAAGGTGCCGGTACACCGACCAGCGATTTTGTGCGCAGTATAGAGTCGGCATATGCAGAGCAGGTTACCGACGAGTTTATGATGCCGCTCGTTCAGTGGGACGAGCAGGAGCAACCCATCGGGATGATACAGGATGACGATATCGTGATCTGTTTCAATTTCCGTACCGATCGTTGCCGTGAGATCGTAGAGGTACTGACCCAACAGGCATACCAGGAGTATAATATGCACCCGCTTAATCTGCACCTGGTTACGGCTACCGAGTACGATGCCACGTTCAGAAATGTATCGGTGATCTTTTATAAAGATGATCTCAAAAATACATTAGGTGAAGTATTGCAAAATGCTGGTAAAAAGCAAATTAGAATAGCTGAAACTGAAAAATATCCGCACGTAACCTTCTTCTTCTCCGGGGGGCGTGAGGTACCATTTGACGGAGAGTCGCGCATCATGAAGGCCTCGCCAAAAGATGTGCCGACCTATGACCTGAAACCGGAAATGAGCGCTTATGAGTTGAAAGACGCCATTATTCCGGAAATAGAGGTACAAAGTGCTGATTTTATTTGCCTTAACTTTGCCAATGCCGATATGGTTGGCCATACCGGTGTCTGGGATGCTGCTATTAAGGCAGCAGAGACCGTAGATCAGTGTGTGTCGGAAATCGTGCCTAAGGCCCTCGAAAACGGCTATGCCGTATTCCTGACCGCAGATCATGGTAATTCTGATTACCTGGTGAACGAAGATGGTTCGCCAAATACAGCTCATACCTTAAACCCGGTACCGCTGTTCCTTATTTCAAATGATTACAAGGGTAGCCTGCAGAATGGTAAGCTGGGCGATATCGCTCCGACCATACTGCAATATATGGGTATTCCTATTCCGGAAGAGATGACCGGACATATTTTAATTGAAGCATAAAAGAACTATAAATGAGTTTATATAAAACTAACGAAGAGGTTGAAATTCAAAGAGAAAGCTGTCTCATGGTAAGTAATACGCTTACCGAAATAGCGAAGATTTTAAAGCCGGGTATGACCACATTGTCTATTGACGAATTTGCTTTTGAATTCATTAAAGACAATGGCGGCAAGCCCTCTTTTAAAGGATATCATGGTTACCCTTACTCCCTGTGCATTTCTGTAAATGAGCAGGTAGTACATGGCTTCCCGGGCAAATATGAACTGAGAGAAGGCGACATCGTTTCTATCGATTGTGGTTTCTATAAGAACGGTTTTCATGGAGATCATGCCTATACCTTCATTATAGGCGATGTGCCTAAGGATGTACTGGACCTGGTACGTATTACCAAAGAATCCCTGTTCCTGGGTATCAACCAGGCCATTGTAAACAACAGAACCGGTGATATCGCTTTTGCTATTGAAAATCACACACATGGCAAACACGGCTACGGAGTGGTGAGAGAGCTGGTAGGCCACGGTGTGGGCCGTCAGATGCACGAAGATCCTCAGGTGCCCAACTATGGCCGCAGAGGTAGCGGTAAGCGCCTGATCGAGAATATGGTACTGGCCATTGAGCCGATGATCAACCTGGGTACCCGCCACGTAGAAACGCTGGAAGATGGCTGGACGATCGTAACCCGTGATAACAAGCCTTCTGTACACTTTGAACACAATGTATGTGTGAAGCCGGGTAAGCCGATCATCCTGTCTGATTATGCACGCATCGAAGCGGCTGAAAAGCAAAATGTAAACCTGAATTCTTCTTACTATTAATTGATCCTCAATGGATGTAGCGAAAATACTTAAAGCTGCGGAGAAAGACCGTAAGAAGCTTACGGCCTTTCTGCAGAAGTTTGACGAAATTGTTCCTCCCGATCTCAGCGAGATCGTGGAGGAAGAAGATCGTAAAATGTGGGCACATACCGACTGTATGGCCTGCGCCAATTGCTGCAAGACCATGACGCCCATCTTTACAGAAGAAGACACTGCCCGCATTGCAACACACCTGGGCATGACTCCTGAAGCATTCTTCGAACAATATCTCGAGGTGGAAGAAGAAACGGGCAGTACCATCAATAAAGTATTTCCCTGTGTCTTCCTGGTCGATAATAAATGTAGTATTTACGAAGTGCGCCCGATCGACTGTGCCGAGTTTCCGCATCATGACAAGCGCCCATTTGATGATTATAACGAGACATTTATTCAGAATGTACACCGCTGTCCCGCTACATACGAGCTGGTTTCCCGCCTGAAAGAACGTATCGAATCGGAATATGATTTTTAAATAGAATGACTTTAAATAGAACTAAATAAATTTCTGTACGTCAGTTTTTTAGTGAAATCGATCTGGTGATGTAAGGGTAAGGCTGACATGATTCTTTTACCCTCTAAATTACCCGGTCTATGAACAGATCTCTTACCTTTCTCCTGCTGATGCTGTGTACATGGTGTACACAAATCCTCAGCGCCCAATCATTAAAACCCGGTTTTGACCGCGATGAGTACCGCCAGATGATGTATATCTCTGCCCGTACCGGAGCCGGCAGCCCGGATTACTACAAAGACTTTCCCGCTCCGGATTACCGTATGGTATACCGCTCTGGTACTATGGGCCTGGATAACCTCTGGGATTTCTGGATCAGCAATACCGGAGACCAGGCTGTGATCAGTCTGCGGGGCACCACAGAGAAATCAGAAAGCTGGCTGAATAATTTTTATGCTGCAATGGTTCCCGCCAAAGGCAGCCTGCAGCTCGATAATTCCTTCAAGTTTGATTATGACCTTTCTGCCGATCCTAAAGCTGCCGTACATGTTGGCTGGCTCCTGAGTACCGGTTACCTGAGCCGCGATATTATGCCGAAATTAGATTCGGTATACAAAGCCGGCATCCGTAATGTGGTGATTATGGGACATAGCCAGGGTGGTGCCATAGCTTACCTGCTCAATGCCTACCTGTACCGCCTGCAGGATAATGGTAAATTACCCAAAGACTTACGCATCAAGACTTATTGCAGTGCAGGGCCTAAGCCAGGTAACCTGTATTTTGCATATGATTATGAAGCACATACACAAATGGGATGGGCTTATAATGTGGTCAATGCTGCGGATTGGGTGCCGGAGACACCAATGTCTATACAGGCACTGAACGACTTTAATTCCATTAATCCTTTTAAGAACGCCCGCAAGATCATACGCAAGCAACCATTTGTACAACGTACAGTGATGGGGTATATGTTCGGCAAGCTTGATCGTCCGACCCGCAGGGCGCAGCGCATATATGAGCGCTTCCTGGGCAAGAAAGCCGGAGGTATGGTCACTAAGACACTGAAAACATACCAGCAACCGGCCTATTATCATAGCAATCACTATGTGCGTACCGGCAATCTTATCGTGTTGTATCCCGATGCGGCATACTTTGAAAAGTATCCCAATACTGATCAGACACAGATATTTATACACCACTTCCATAAGCCTTATCTCTACCTGCTGGATAAACTGCAATAGACAATATTTCAAAAATTAAATAATAAACCCTCAGCATCTATTATGCTGAGGGTTTATTATTTACCTATATCTGCGCCCAACAGGAAATTTATGTAATACAGGATGTATATTCCTTTTGTATTTTGAATCAAAGGTAGGTGGACGAGCTGCCAACTTGGATGATAGCTAGGATAAAGCTTAAACGCAATGGGGTTTTTACGGTAAAAAAAACCTTTATTTTCACATTTGATAATTCTAATATAATAATAATTTTTGTTAGAAATTTATTATTATGCCAAAATCTGAAAGTCCTAAGAGCTTTAAACTAGCCATATATCTTTTAAAACAAAAATATAAAGATTTTCGTAAAGCCTTAAAAGCTGGAGCAAAATATGATAAGTATGATTTTAATGAAAAAATGCATGCTGATGGAGGTCTAATTATAGGTATACAATCATCAAATGAACCGAATTGGGTTGATTTTGTTCAAAATGCTGTAACGAAAAAAATTCCAAGTTTAAGTAATGCATCTAACCGGGCGGTTCTATTTTTTCACATAGATAATAGAGTTTATGCTATTCCTTTTGGTTATGGAAAGTATCTGATTGATGAAGGGGCGATTGAAAGAGAGTTTGGATTAAAAACAGCTTTGAATATGATTAATGCTGATAAATTAATTAGTGTAGATAAGGCAAATGTTGGTGATATGTCTGTCCAAACAAAAACTCAAACATCAAGAAAAAGTACGCCCGATGTCTTTAATATTGATGTTCTTAGAGACCTACTTAAAGGCATTACTGGAGAATTAAAAGATTCTTTTCTCGGCCAATTTGGTAGTCTGATTACAGGAAATGAAGGATTGTATTTATCACCTAAAATTGATGTTTCAGGAATTAATGATTTGTTGAATGCAATACATACTCACTATTTAAAGGTTGAGTATAAAGATAGATTTGACTGGATTGACAATATTAAGCAAGAGCGAGATCCTGCCATAATTGAAGAATTGAAAAACAAATTGTTGTTAGATTTATCTAATCAAGAAATTGAACAGATTCATATTGCCCCACCCATAATTATAAGTTGGGAAGAGTTGGAGTATATATGCTATACCCCAAAAGGAGAAGAACTTACGGAATTCAATATTGAAGACTTTTATAGGATTAAAGAGGATGTTTTGAATGACCTGGATTGGAGTAAGCTTTTACGTCAAAGAGTTTATTTAAAATATAGGGGCAGAGATGAACCTTTAGCCTTTTCATTATTGAAATTTATTAATTATCAAGTTGAGTATAAGTCAAGCTATTATGTTTTAAATTTCGGGAACTGGTATAGAGTAGAGTCTTCTTATTATGATGAAATTTATAATTACTGTGACAAAATTCCAGAATCAACTAGTAGTTTCATTGATTGTGTTAAAGGAAGTGATGAAGGGGTATATAATGATCACTTAGCGAAATCTGATGCAAATTATATTCTTTTAGATAAGGATCTAGTTCAATCAGATAAATTACACTCTAAAATAGAGGTTTGTGATGTCCTTAATATTGCAACACGTGAGTTTATTCATGTAAAGTTTAGAAGCAGCTCTTCTAGTCTAAGTCATTTGTTTTCACAAGGAAAAGTTTCAGCAGTTCTCTTAAGAAAAGATAAAGGTTTTAGAAAAAAAGTTAGAACAAAACTAAAAGCAAATAAAAAGATAGTGCCTCTTGAAGATAGAGATTTTAATACTAATAGTTACATCATTACATTTGCGATAATAGAATCAAAAGACAGAACATTTGTAAATTCCCTCCCATTTTTTAGTTTAGTTAATTTTAGGCTTGTTGCAGAGGAGTTAATACTTATGGGATATAAAGTTAATGTCAAGAAAATTAGAATTTTATAAATATGGTCTTGGCACGAAAATATATTGAATTCCTTTTTTGCGATTTTTGTTACAAATACCAACAGGCCTGATACATAAGTATCCGGCCTGTTGGTATTTGAGCTATTGTATATAACTATGGTTTCACCAGGTTCAGAGATTGAGGTGCTACCGCATCGCCACTGATCAGCAGATGATAGATACCACTGCTTTGTCCGTTCAGGTCAAGAGACAGCTGTCCCGTAGCGCTCACCATTTTATGGCCCTGTAGCACACAACGGCCTGCAGCATCTACCAGCTGGTAGTGTACCGTACCCTGAGGCAGGCCATATACGGTAGCCTGGTTCAATACCGGGTTAGGAGCAATGCTGATCTGCACTCCGGTTTGTACCTGCACAGAGATCACTTTAGAATATATCGTGCTTTTATCATCACCAATAGTTTCGAGACGATAATAGATCTTACCGTTAATAGCCTCATCCATAAACTGGTGTGCCCCCGCTTTGCCTGCCGGTAAGCTACCGATTGTGCTGAAGCGTTTGCCATCTACAGAACGTTGTACGTTGAATGTTTGCATACCAGACTCATCGGTCGTAAGCCAGTCTAACTGTACCTGAGTACCTTTCTGTTGGCCCGAGAAAGAGGTCATTACCAGTGGAAGCGGAGCTGCGAAATTGGTCGCATTAATATTATCTACCCCTATGGCACCCACGGTGATACCCGTAGCCGTGATTCTGATTTTGTCGATTCCCTTGAACGCATTATTGCCGGATACATCATAGGTTGTCAACGGTTCTCCAGCGCTGGCAGTAGATAACGAAGCAGTCATGGTCGCACCACTAACGGCAACATTATTACGATAGCCAGTAAGGGTAACACTAGCAGTACCAAGAGCTGGGGCGCCGTCTACAGATATATCAATCGTGTTCAGGTCGAAAAGAGGTAATCCGTTCGATTTGATCTCTAAAGCAGTAATGACAGTACTGCCACTTTGTGTATAACCATATACCATTGCAGTCTGTGCCGTAAAGGGTTCAATGCCGATACCCGCATCGGAAGCATTATTGCTGGAAAACACCGTAAAATCGTATCCTGCAACATTTAATGCCGATAAACCTGTGCTGCCTGCCGGATGAATACCCGTAAGGTCTACAAAAGTATTGGTATATAAGCTATTAAAGGTTGTAGTACCAGACAAAGGCGTACCAGCATAACTGTTTACAGCTCCTGCGCAGGCAGCAGCCAGTATAAAGGTTTTGAAATAACGTGATGTGTGTAACATAAATGATCGAAGTACAGTTTTACGCATAAATAAAAGAGTGTTTTTAAGTGCGGACAAATGTAATAGAATTTATTTGTTATAACTATCTGTGTCTTAATATTTTGTGAAAGCATAATCTACGAATCCTGTATAAATAAATTCGATAGCAGAAGCCGGTTGTTTTAAGGAAATTTGCGCTTCCCTCACCACCCCCTCAAGAAACAACAGATCAATGATAGATAAGCGAATATTGCCACTGGCCATCGGTGGTTTAGGCATCGGTACTACAGAATTTACGATTATGGGTTTACTGCCGGATATGGCCAAGTCATTACAGGTGAGCATTCCCGAAACGGGGCACCTCATCTCAGCCTATGCCTTAGGGGTAGTGATCGGCGCGCCTTTACTCATCGGTTACGCCGTAAAGTTTCCGCCCAAGAAAGTGCTTATTGCCCTCATGATCATTTTTACAATATTTAATGCATTATCTGCGCTCATGCCCGGCTACTGGTCCATGCTTTTTGTGCGTTTCCTGTCCGGTCTGCCACATGGCGCTTTCTTCGGTGTCGGGACGGTTGTCGCCTCCAGGTTAGGAGGGGCAGGAAAGGAAGCCCGGTATATTGCCCTCATGTTTACCGGGCTCACCGTTGCCAATCTCGCCATGGTGCCCCTGGTTACCTATATCGGGCATACGTATCACTGGCGCTGGTACTTTGCCATCGTAGCCCTGATCGGTTTACTGGCATTACTGTCGCTATACCGCTGGTTGCCGGTGATGAAGAACAAAGAAGATGCCCACTTCCGCGACGAACTTAAGTTTCTTAAAAACAAACAAAGCTGGTATGTACTGCTGATCACTGCAATCGGTTTCGGAGGACTGTTCAGCTGGCTGAGTTACATCACCCCGCTCATGACCGATATAGCCGGAGTGTCCAAAAACAATATGGCCTATATCATGACACTGGCCGGTGGCGGAATGGTTGTCGGCAACCTGGCCGGTGGTTACCTGACCGACCGTATTGGAGCAGCAAAGGTGAGCATCGTCTTACTCTTCTCTATGATGATTGCCCTGGTAGGGGTATTCTTCTTTTCGGCCAGTCAGCCCGTGTCCCTGGCACTGACCTTTATCTGCGGCGGATTGTCCATGTCTATAGCCTCTCCGGTTAATATTATGATGATGCGTGCAGCACCCAATGCCGAAATGATGGCCGCAGCCTTTATGCAGGCTGCCTTTAATGTCGCCAATGCGCTGGGTGCTTTCCTGGGAGGCATCCCGCTGGAGTTTGGCCTGCCATATAATTATCCTGCGCTGGTAGGTTTCGGTATGACCTTCGTCGGACTGCTGATCGCAATGGCTTATGCCCGTAAATATAGCCGGGTACAGGTAGCGCCGGTGACGGATGCGGAACCCCTTAGCTGAGGTGGATACGTGTCATACCCACCTCAGAGGTACCCCCGGGTACCCAAAACCTTAATTAATTCATAAAAAAACTTAATTCCACCCGGACAAAAGCTGCATGAAGCCACCACAAGGCATAATCGAGGGTAAACAATAGCCGCGCACGAGGAGCAAAAAGCTGCAAGCTTTCAGCTTTTTGCTCTATATGATTCAGGTAAAAGCAACTCGCGTTCAGGTCAATGGTACCCCAGGCCACCAAAAAGCTGAATGATATGTAGCTTTTGGCTGCGTTGATGCAGGTTTTTAGGGAGTGCCTGTAGCTAACAGGTGCCTAGATTTATATTTTTGGTACGCTGATCTTGCACATGGGTACATTGACGTAGCTTTTTGCTCACATTACTGGCGCATGCGCCCTCGCGTGTGCCCTGTAAGGTGAAACTCATTCGCTGAGGCCCTCGAAGCGGGTAGATAACAAAGGGCACCGGATGTCCGGTGCCCTTTGGCAAACAAAATAGAAAAATGAAAAGAAGATCTTTTAATGTCTGCTCGTATAATTACCCTTCATTCAATCCTAAACGATCTCTCAGGTAGCGCTCTACCTTTTCCGGATGGTCACCGACTGCTGTTATCGCAGCCTGTATTTCAATCTGTTCTACACCCAGTAATTCCACCAGAAATCCGGATTTCAGGGAATAGTCCTTGTGCATATGATTAACAGTAACGTTGCTTTCATTTTTATTGCGCTCATTCATCATCGTGTTTAATTTTTAAGCGTTAACAAATATTATTACGGTTTCATTACTAAAATAGACGGCAGGGAAGACAGCCATGTGCTGTGCGTAGTCACGGCGCGCTTGAGGCTCTCTATAGAGATCATCATCATATCATTATTGTTGCGCTGTGCCTCGGTAACCGTATTGCCCCCGTAGAGTGCAATGTGATTCGGAGCCACCTGCTCTATCATCCGGATCGATTCTTTCAGCTCCGGATTCTGGGCTATGGTACCCAATACATCTACAATCACCACAACAGATTTATTATTCTGGATCAGTTTCTGCGCATAGATGAGCAGAAAACTATCGCTGATCGAAAAGAAAGGAATCAGTATTCTTTCCGTACTGACCGTCTCCTCCCGGTTGATGAGGATACCCACCGGTATATTACAACTGCGCACCAGGGTCTTCATACGCTCGCCCAGTACCGCCTGTCCGAACAGCTTTTCCTTGCCGGTCAGGGTATTGTACAGGCGCTCCGGATTAATGATCTGAGAGGTCACTCCCAGTATGCGGCCCAGTAAGGTGCCGTCAAAAATAGAGGTGCCGGTGCCCAAGAGCAGCAGGTCATGGGTTCCCGAGTTGGCGGTTTTAATAATTTCTTCTTCTATATTCTGTACCGGTTTGAACACTGTTTTTACCTTCATCGCCAGCGAGTCGGAAGCATCATAAATAGGCATAAACACCTCATTTTCATACTCCGCCTGGTTATAGGCATTGATATCATTGCTGGGAGAGAGGTGCATACAGGTCACCACACTATTGCCCGAAGACTTGCGGGTAAAGGCATTGGCCAGTCGCAGCAGCGCCCTTCCGGTATCGCTGTGGTTAAAGGAAACCAGTACCTTATATCTGCCATTGTCGGGATGCTCTGTTTGTTCACCCCGACTGCGGCGCCATATTTTATTGATCAGGTCCAGTGCCGGACCGGTCATAAAGGTAGTAGCCAGGGCCATCAGTACCAGCATGGCAAAGATCTCTTTAGACAATACGCCCAGGTCATAACCGATATTGAGCACGATCAGCTCCATAAGGCCGCGGGTATTCATAAGCGCCCCAATAGAGAGGCTGTCTTTCCAGGACTGGCCCACAAACCTGGCTGCCAGCGCACTGCCCACAAATTTGCCTACTACCGCCACCAGGATGATCAGGCCGCAGATACCCCATAAACGGGCATCGTTCAGCAGGCCGATCTCCGTTCTGAGACCGGTAAATACAAAAAACAGGGGCAGCAGGATCACCACCGATACATCCTCAACCTTTTCGATAAATACATTGCGGAAGCTGATGTTCGAAGGCATGATCACCCCCGCCATAAAAGCACCGAATAGTGCATGGATACCAATAACTTCTGTAGTATAAGCAGAGATCAGCAGGGTGATGAAAAATATGGCGACAACCGGTCTGCTCAGGGCTTCTTTGTGCGCATATTTTTTACCGATGCGGGCCAGCAAAGGTTGTACCACTTTCAACATCAGTACTACATATAATAGTGCAGCAAAAATGGTCGCCAGGGCACTCATGGCCGATCCTGCTTTTACAATCGCAATTACAGCAGCCAGTATACACCAGGCAGTAATATCATCTGCCGCCGCACAGGTAATGGCTATATTGCCCAGCCGTGTTTTGGACAAGCCTCTTTCCTGTACGATCCTTGCCAGTACCGGGAAGGCGGTAATGCTCATGGAGATACCGGCAAACAAAGCGAAGGAAACAAAACCGATGCCCTGCGGGGCAAATTCGTTATAGATAAATAAGGCCAGCAGCATGCCCAGGAAAAACGGAAATATAATACTGGCATGACTGATCACAATTGCATCTTTGGCCTTGGACTTAATGACATTCAGGTCCAGTTCCATACCGATCACGAACATAAACAGGATAAGGCCTATCTGGCTCAGAAATTGGAGGTTGCCTAATGAACTGGTGGGGAAGATGGCTTCAAACATGCCCGGAAAGTAATGCCCCAGGAATGAAGGGCCGAGCATGACCCCGGCAATAATCTCACCGATTACAGAAGGCTGGTTCATCTTTTTGAACAGCATGCCGAAGAAGCGCGCCACCAGGATAATGGTAATGATCTGTAAGAGTAATGTGGCTAAAGGATGGGTAAGATTATGCTTGGTAGTATCCCATATCTGACCCAGCGTATCGGAACTGCCCGATATTTTGGCCAGCTCTTTCTGCTCCAGGGCATGGCCCTGCGCAATGATAAAATATATTAATACAGAGAACAGTACAATCGTAAGGGTGTAGAAAAGAAGGTTGCGCAATTTAAGCATGTAAATGGCTTTTTAGAATACAAACTTACTATTACCGATCCGATATGTGCACACTCTTGTAATGAATAAAGGGAATTTTGTAATCAGAGGGCCTTCATCGCCGTCATAAATTCCTCTTTGAATGTGGTACTCAGTGGTATATGTATCATTTCTTTATTGACTTCTACCACCACTTCATTATTGGTAAAAGCCTGTACTGCGCGTAATGACACCATTTGTTGCTTGTTTACCTGTAAAATGGTTGTTGCCGGAGTCCGTTCGCGGAGGGCGTTAAATGTGTAATTCTTCAGCAACTGCTCTTTGCCATTGTGGTATATCAGCTGTTTGTCCCGTGCATCAATGACAGAGGTATTGATCATAGCTACCTGTGCGAAGTCAATTACGGCCTTACCGCGATCGGTATTAAGGATGCTGCTGCTGTTTTGTTCAGACCGCATATGCTTCAGGTATACCACAGCCTTGTCTATCGACTGCCGGAAGCGCTCGCTGTTGATCGGTTTGACGAGGTAATCAATGGCATCAATATCAAAAGCATCTGCCGCATATTCTTTATATGCAGTAGTGAAAATAACGGGTTTGCCTATAGCTTTTGCCAGGTCTATACCATTCATACCCGGCATCTCGATATCTACAAAGCAGATCTGAAAATCTTTCTGGTCCTTATCTTCGAGGGCCTTCAGCGGATCGTTATAGATACCGGAAATCTCCAGCATGGGTGTTTCCATACACAGCATCTGCAGGTAATGCAGTCCCGGTAATTCATCATCAACTATGATGCATTTTATTCTTGTATCCATGTAAGTCTATTTTCAGCAAGACCTGGTATACCTGGTCTTTGCGGTCCACGGTCAGGGTATGCACATCGCCGTATATCAGTTCCAGGCGCTTCTCCAGGCTTTTGTTGCCCACGCCCGATTTCTCTTTTTTCAATAAAGGTTTATCACTCACCTTATTGGCAACTTTGAGGCTGAGCATGCCGGAGCGGTATTCGAGACGGATATTGATAAAGGCATCTTCGCTCTGCAGATCGGCATGTTTAAAGGCATTTTCAATAATAGGAGCGCAGATCAGCGGGGCAATGAGGGGCTCATTCACCATATCGTCCTGCTCATCGAAGATAATGTCTGCCCGTATATCAAACAGGGGGCTCATCTTGAGCCGGTTAATATCTACCAGGTTACGCGCAAAGGAAAATTCCTGGCTTATGGATACAAACTGCTGGTCGCTCTCGTAGAGGATATAGTCCAGCACACCCGATAGCCGGTCCAGCGACTTATAAGTGCTGTAGGCATGCGATTGTATAGAGTTGAGAATGTTTTTGAACAGGTGCGGATTGAGCTTATGTTTGATCGTCTCCAGTTCCAGCACATGCTTCTGGTTGTTCAGTTCTTCAAACTTCGAGGCCACAGATTGTTTCTCCTGTTTCAGGATACGGATTTTCCGGCTCAGGCGGTAGATCCAGAAGGAGAGCCCCAGGATGATCACTAAAAGCTGGTATACGAATGCCGGAGAGTAAAAGGTAAAATCCGATGAGCCACTTTTGAACATAGGCAAAGCTACTTAATATTATAAATCGCTGATTATAAACTGTTGTTAGCGCACAATCACAATATTCATCAGCTCCTTTTCCTGTTGTTTCAGGAGTATGTTGGTGCGCACCAGTTTCTCTGCCTCGGCAGGATCGGCACAGCTTTTCAGCTGATCCAGGTTCTCCTGCAGGAAACGTTTCAGCAGTTTCAGTTTGAAGTAGGCAAATGAGCTGCGGACATCACTTTCATACAGATCTTCCGTCCTGGGCAGTTCAATATTGTATTTTTTCTCCCAGTTCTCACTAGGCAGGTGTTCTACATGCACCAGGTCTACAACTTTTTCCTTGATCGACTTCATCGGATGATTGACAAAGAACTGCAGGGGAGGGTGCTCCTGCTTATCGGACCAGTACTGGTAATAGGCCATGGCAATATCATGTGCCAGTGCATTTTCAAAACTGGTAATGTCTATATTTTCAAAGAAGTAATCGGCCACAGAAGGCGATTCTTCATAAGGACGGAATCCGTACTCGATCAGCATTTTGATTAGCTGCCATTCTTCTTTATAGTCTTTCTGAAACAGGTTGAGCGATTCGCTCTCGCTGCTGCTGAGCACATCTGGTTGCTCCTCGTATTCGCGGGGCGTAGCCGGTCGGGTGGCTTCACCTTTCTGCTGCTGCTTTACCTTTTCGCGAATAAAGTTATTGACGATACCGACAAAGGCATCCTCTTCCAGCTGCAATCGCTGCGACGCCTCCTTGATATAATGCAATTGTAGCGTTGGGTTTTTGGTCCGGTCTATTTTACTGATCGACTCTGCAATTTCATTGACCAGTGCCGACTTTTTGAACGGATCATTACGGGCTTCTTTCAGACCCAGATCCATCATAAAGTCGATCACATCCTTTTTATGCTCCTGTACATATTGCTCAAAAGCACTGCTGCCGTTTTGCTGTACATAGCTATCCGGGTCTTCACCTTCCGGTAACAGCACCAGTTTTACGATAAAATTCTCTTCCAGCGCCATATCCAGCCCGCGCAGCGCTGCTTTGATACCCGCCGCATCACCATCATATAATATCGTCAGGTTGCGGGTCAGGTGACCGATCAGCTTCAGCTGGCCGGTAGTCAGGGAGGTACCACTGGAGGCCACCACATTTTCGATGCCTGCCTGGTGCAGGGAGATTACATCGGTATAGCCCTCTACGAGGTAGCATTCCTGTTTGTCATTGATTGCTTTGCGCGACTGGTATAAACCATATAAGACCCGGTTCTTGACATATAATTCATTCTCCGGGCTATTGACATATTTAGGGGCCTTATCATTCTTCTTCAGGATGCGGGCACCAAAGCCTAATACCTTACCGGTATTGGCGAAGATGGGGAAGATGACACGGCCGCGATAGTTATCAAAGGTCCGTTCCGGTTTTACTTTAATGAGACCGGCTTTCTCCATTAATTCCTGGCTGAAGCCTTTGGCAGTAGCCGCTTTGATAAAAGCATCCCACTGATCCAGACTATAACCCAGTTTGAATTTTTCTATAGTATCTTTTGTAAATCCCCGTTCGGCAAAGTAGCTGCCGCCGATATTCTGTCCTTCTTCGTTTTTCAGAAGAATATCATGAAAATAATTCGCCGCAAAATCATTGATGATGCGCAGGCTTTCTTCTACCTGATGCTGGGCTACATAAGATTCACTGGGCGCCGTTTCGTCGAGTTCTATATGATAAAACTCGGCCAGCCAGCGTATGGCTTCTACAAAAGAGAATTTTTCATGTTCTTCGATAAAAGCTACGGCATCACCTCCCTTTCCGCAACCAAAACATTTAAAAATGCCCTTGGCCGGGTTAATATTAAAGGAGGGGGTTTTCTCATTATGGAACGGACAGTTGGCAATATAATTGGCGCCTCTCTTCTTTATGCTGATGAAATGGCCGATTACGTCTACAATATCCGTATGGTTGAGTACTTTCTGTATGCTTTCGTTCGAGATCATGTGTTGGTGCTAAAAATCTTTACCGCAGTGGAAACAATGCCACTTTTCTTTGTCAAACAATGCCGGTGCTATGCGGAAGACCTGCTGCCCCAGAAAGGTTTTGCGGCTCGCATCCACTATAGTCGTATTCTTGCTGCCGCAATAAATACATACACGGTTGTCCGGGTCTAGTCCTTCGGGCTGTTCTTCCCAGTAAGCCGGAGTATCCTGCTCCGCATCCGCTTTATTTTCCAGCTGATCCAGCAGCGATAGGGCGCGTTCTTTGTCCTCTTCTCTGACTTGTAATTTAATACCGCCTACGGCAAGGGGCATAAATACCGTACCCATATTATCGTTCAGCAAAGTAGAGGGTATGCCATAAGCATCCAGGCTCTGCTGGGTTACATGGGCCGAAAAATAGTCGCCGAATGAACGGATGGTGACCAGTTTACTCATAATAGGCTATTGATAGGGTGAGGTGCAAAATTAAGATATATTCTCCAGCAGGGAGATGGTAAAGCCATTAAGATTATCTATGGCATCTTTCATCTGCCAGTGGCTTTTGTCCCGGGGTTCTATATAATTAGAGATACTGCGTAACTGCAGATTGGCAATGTCCAGTTCATTACAGACATAGTGCATCGCTGCACCTTCCATGCTTTCTATATGGCAGTCATACAGCATCTGTTGTATATGTATGGTAGCATCTTCAGGATTGCCCGTGATCTGGTTCACCGATAGCCCCAGTGCTTTGGGCAGCCGGTCTATCTGGGGTATAAGCTCCTGTATGGGATTGCTTTTCAGCAATACCGCACTGCTATCCGACAGGCCCATTGCCAGCAGGTTCAGCAGGTTGCCCTCCTGGTCGCGTGCACCCAGGTCAGCGATCAGGTCATCCTTTACCCAGACGGTAGTGCCCAGTGGAATCGTAGGCTCCAGCACGCCCGCAATACCCAGTTGCAGTACAAAATCGGGGCGCTCCTGCATCACCATTCGGGTCAGGTTATAGGTAGTCGCTACCAGTCCTATACCGGTACATACCATGCGTATCTTCCAGTGACCGATGCAATACCAGCCCATTTCGTCGGGCATGCCGCAGGTATCCAGGTAAGCCTGTACACCGGCAACCTCAAAAGGAGTGGCAGATATGATCAGGAGTTGCTTCATACACCAAAGGTACTAAAATCCGAATGGCTGTTTAATGTAGAAAATGTTAATCGTTATACTTGCATATGTCAACAAAAGGTGATAAATTAGTAGTGCACTAAACCAATATATCATGAACAAATCTCTTTTATTCCTGGTGCTGGCTTTAGCAGCCTTACTGAACCTGCCAGGCCGGGCTACAGCACAGGCCGATTTTGCACCGATAGGGGCAAAATGGCATTACCTCTCAGGTGCTATAAATGTAGGTGGTTTTTCTGGTAATAATTTTGAAGGATATGTACTCCAGGAGTCTGTATCCGATACCTTAATTAATGGTATTACTGCCCGGAAACTGCAACGAACTGCATTTGCGCGTAATGCACAGAACACTATTGTCAGCGGACCGATCAGCAGTATATATGTATATGCTACCCCGGATACTATATATAATTATGACGCAGATTCCAATCGTTTCTTCCCATTATACATTTTTAATGTGGCCGTAGGTGATACTTTGACACATCAGTCTGTTGGGCCGCTGACTCCCCCCTTATTTGTACATGCCTGGAAAACAGTTGTGGATAGTATACGATATCCTGTATTTAACGGCAAACAGGTTAAAGCAGTGTATCATCATGAAGTGTATCCCCGTGCTGGCTGGCCCAGTCCGCCATATTATCAATACTTCGGTCAGTTGAAAGGAAGCTGGAATGAATATTACCAGGAACCAGCTTTACCGGAAGATTATTATACACTATATGATCTCCGTTGCTATCAGGACGATAGCTTCGATGTGCATTTTGGAAATGCAGCTATAGCCTGTGATTCCGTACCACCGGCACCAACATCTATTTCTGATGTTGACTTCCTGTCCCGCAGGCTGTCTGTTTATCCTAATCCTGCCACAGATCAGGTGACTATTGCACTGGATGGTATTGCCATGCAATCGGTTGAGGTACTGGATATGCTGGGCCGCAGGGTCTTTGTACAGGAATATAAAGCCGGTATCAGCAAGGCAACGGCAGACCTGAGTAATGTAAGCAAGGGTACTTATATATTGCGCATCAACACTAAAGATAAAGGGTCGGTGCACCGTAAAATTATCGTACAGTAATAAAGTAGTCATATATCTCCTTAAAATATAAACACACTGTTATGAACAAACAAATCACACTTTTTTTACTGGCTTTTGTGTTCTTACTGAACCTGCCAGGCCGTGCTACGGCCCAGGCTGATTTTGCACCCATAGGGGCTACATGGTATCATGCATGGGCGAACTATAATGTAGGCTTCCCGGGCAATAATTTAGAAGGTATTGTACTCCAGGAGTCGGTATCCGATACCGTGATTAATAATATCACAACCCGAAAGCTCCGGCGAACTTCTTTCTCCCATAATGCACAGAACGCCCTTGTGAGTACACCGCTCAGCAATATATATGTATACGCAACCGAGGATACCGTATTTAGCTATGATGTCGATTCCAATCGTTTTGTACCCTTATACGTTTTTAATGTAGCAGTAGGTGATACCATGACCCATCACTCCATCGGTGCGCCCGCCCCTCCCGGGTTTGTAACTACCTGGAAAACGGTTGTGGATAGCATCGGATACCCGGTATATAATGGAAAACCGATTAAAAAGATATTTCATCATGAAGTGTATCCAAGCCCGGGACAACGCCAACCGCCATATTTTCAATACATGGGTCAGCTGATGGGCGATTGGAACACATATTTTGTAGCGATACATATTCCGGAAGATAGTTACAGGACAAATGGGCTTCGTTGCTACCAGGATGATACCTTAAATGTGCATTTCACAGATATTAATATTGTGCCTTGTGATTCTGTACCGCCTGGACCGAACTCCATTTCAGATGTCGACTTCCTCTCCCGCAGACTGTCTGTTTATCCTAATCCTGCCACAGATCAGGTGACTATTGCACTGGATGGCATTGCCATGCAATCGGTTGAGGTACTGGATATGCTGGGCCGCAGGGTCTTTGTACAGGAATATAAAGCCGGTATCAGCAAGGCAACGGCAGACCTGAGTAATGTAAGCAAGGGTACTTATATATTGCGCATCAACACTAAAGATAAAGGGTCGGTGCACCATAAAATCGTCTTGAAATAGTTTTTAACAGTTAAACAATCAATAGCTTAGCCGCAGGCCTTCCGTACAGGATGCCTGCGGTTGCTTTTTTATGAAGATTTAAGAAACGGAAACAAGAAAAACATTTTACCTTTGCCGTGATTATATTTATATATACATGATATATCTTACCCGAGTAGAACATTTCAATGCCGCCCATAAACTGTATAATCCTGAATGGTCGGTTGAGAAAAACTTTGAAGTCTTCAATAAATGTTCCAATCCCAACTGGCATGGCCACAATTATGAATTACATGTAACCGTAAAGGGAGAACCTAATCCTGAGACCGGCTTTGTGTATAATGCCAAAGAATTGAGCCAGATCATTAAAGACGTAGTACTGGAGAAAATAGACCACCGTAACCTGAACCTTGATGTTGACTTTATGGAAGGCAAATTTACCAGCGCCGAAAACCTGGCCATTGGTATCTGGGATCAACTGAAGCCGCACATCGAAAAAGACGGCGTACAGCTGCACTGCATTAAATTACTGGAAACAAGAAATATATACGTAGAGTACTACGGTTAATCAATAAGAAAGAATGGCTTATAAAAAAATTGAAACGTACGACGAACACACTACCGAAGAATTGTCTTCTTTATACAAATCGGTAATTGTTGCGCTGGGAGAGGATGCAGAGAGAGACGGATTACAGAAAACACCAGAGCGCATGGCTAAGGCGATGCAATACCTGACGCATGGCTACCAGCTGGATGCAAGAGAAATCCTGAATTCGGCTAAGTTCAAGGAAGATTATAATGAAATGGTCATTGTGAAGGATATAGAACTGTATTCTATGTGCGAGCATCACTTACTGCCGTTTATTGGTAAGGCACATATTGCCTATATTCCTAACGGTTATATTACCGGGCTCAGCAAGCTGGCTAGGGTAGTGGATGTATATGCCCGTCGCCTGCAGGTACAGGAAAGACTGACCGACCAGATACTGGCAGCACTGCAGGATACCCTGCAGCCACTGGGTGTCGCGGTCGTAATTGAAGCAAAGCACATGTGCATGATGATGCGCGGGGTACAAAAGCAAAACAGTACCACAACCACTTCTGCATTCAGCGGGCAGTTCCTGAAAAATGAAACCCGTTCTGAATTTTTACGCTTAATTTCATCAGAATTATCTTAAATTGCGTGGACAAAAACCAATAAATAGGGGATAAAAAAGAAAAAAGTCATGAATAAAAAACAATTCGTAACATTAGGATTGATGCTGGCTACGGCTACCGGCACCACTTATGCACAGAAAGCAAAGATCAAAGAAGCGAACAGTGCTTATGATAAAGCAACTGAGGCGCTGATGATGGATAAAAAAGATGAGGCTGCAACGCAGCTGAGCAAAGCAAAAGCAGCAGCTGATGAAGCTGTAGCTAATGCAGAAACATCTGGTAATGCTTCTGCATGGATGGCAAAAGCGGTTACCTACATCAGCATGGCACAACTGCCTGCTTTCCAGGATCAGAAATCATACAAAGCTGGTTTCGAAGCGTTTGAAAAAGCGGTATCCCTGGATGCTAAAATTGAAAATAAAACAGATGGTATTGATGCAGTAGTTAAGAATGCAGGTATTTTCTCATTCAACGACGGTATCTCCGAATTCAATAAAAGTAATTATGATGCGGCTATCGCAGCATTTGATGTAACCAAAAAAGCATTTGGTTATAAAAACGGTGCCTATATCAAAGATAATAAAGCCGTTTATGATACCGTACTGGCCCAGGCTAATATGTACAGTGCATACTCATCATACTACCAGAAAAAATATGATGAAGCAGTTCCAAAACTGGAAGCCGCAATGGCTAACCCGATTACTGCAGGAACAGTAGATCTGTACCGCGTTGCAGCTATGAGCTATAGTGAGCAGAAAAATGCTGCAAAACAACTGGCTACTATTGAAGCGGCTAAGAAAAAATTCCCGGGCAATAAAGATATCGCAGCAGATGAGCTGAACTATTATGTAACGCAGGGACAGCAGGATCTGCTGGTGAAAAAATTTGAAGAAGCAGTTGCACAAGATCCTTCCAATCCGCAATATATCAGCAACCTGGGTATCCTGTATTTAAACATGGCTACCGGTAAAGATGGTAATGCCCCTGCCAATGCAGAGGATATGTTCAAAAAAGCGGAAGCGCAAATGAAGAAAGCCATTGAACTGGAATCCAATAACCCGATTTACCAGTATCAGTTGGGTAATATGTTCGTGCAGAAATCTGATTATATCGCCAATCAGATGAACAAATTAGGAAGCACCAAAGCAGATAATGCCAAATACGATGGCTTATTCAACCTGAGAAACAGCTACCTGAAAGAATCATTAACTCCGTTTACTGCCGTAGAAAGAATCCTGGAGCCTAAGCAGAAATCCAACAGCATCTCTCCGGATGAAAAAGGTTACCTGCTGGAAGCATTACAGGCAATGGGTAAGATCCACGCTGCATTAAATGATCCTGCTAAATCTGCAGAATACAAGGCTAAATTAAAATCTTACGAATAAGTAATAATAATTATTGCATATAAAAAGCAGCGTATTCAAATACGCTGCTTTTTTGTGCAATAAAGTGTAGAAAAAAATCAAGGCTGTAGGAATCGCTAAGCTAGCGCCCTCGCGTGTGCCGGTTTGGTAAGGTCTGTATAATGGAAGTACAACATTTGGTAACGCGCGTCAGCGAAGAGCCTCAGCAACCAAACGTTTCGTACCCTTAGGTCCTCGAAGGGTAAGCCCAGACGATCAATGCACGCAAGGGTACAAAATGGCGGTGAAACAATTCAGTGGTATAAATATATAGGTTCGTATTAGACAATACGAACCTTTTCTTGTGTATATGGAATGTTGTGTAAGGAGATCCCGTTCTTGGGGTAAGGGATGGTTCCTCTTACAACAAACTTTTGTGGCCATTTTACCGGCATTATGTAGTAATAGTAGCTGAGTACAGCAGTTTGTGAATAGCCACCGGGAAGTGAATTGACTCCCGGTGCGGCGCAAATGTATAGAATGTTAAGTTTATTAAAGAATGTAGTGTCGAATGTTTTCAGGTTTATACTTGGTTTGTAGTGAAAATACTACAATGACACAAGAATTTACCTGATTAAGACTATATTGTAGGTCGGAAACAGATAATCTTAATGTATGCGTTGCTTCCGATTTCAGGACCGGTAAAACCTTTGCAGGATTTAACTTTCCCTTGCTCATAATTTTGCCAATTAATCGTTTATTTTACAGGAAACGCATAAATTGCAGTTCCAAGAAGAAAAGTTTTAGATACAGAAAATACAACCGAATTATTTTATGGAGTTATCTGCGAGCAGCTATTCAGTGAATATCAAAGCGCTGAATGAAAGGATCAATGCCAAGAGCGCATTTGTAGATATGTTGCTGTTAGAATTAAGTAAGGCTATTGTGGGACAGAAGCATATGGGAGAGCGATTACTGATCGGACTCCTGGCCAATGGACACATTCTGCTGGAAGGTGTACCGGGACTGGCCAAGACACTGGCCATCAAATCCCTGGCCTCCGCCATCGATGCGCGTTTCAGCCGTATCCAGTTTACCCCCGATTTATTACCGGCCGATGTGATCGGTACGATGATCTATAATCCCAAGGAGCATACGTTTGAAGTGCGCCGCGGACCGATATTTGCCAACTTCGTACTGGCCGATGAGATCAACCGTGCCCCGGCAAAAGTACAATCGGCCCTGCTGGAAGCAATGCAGGAAAAGCAGGTAACCATCGGTGATACCACACATAAACTGGCAGAACCTTTCCTCGTACTGGCTACGCAAAACCCGATCGAACAGGAAGGTACTTATGCATTGCCGGAAGCACAGGTAGACCGTTTCCTGCTGAAAGTGGTAATCGGTTATCCCGAAAAAGAAGATGAACGACTGATCATCCGTCAGAATATAGAACCACAGGGCAAGAATAAAATCAATGCAGTAGTAACTGCACAGGAAATCGTCGAAGCCCGCGAACTGGTTAGGGAAGTCTATATGGATGAGAAGATTGAACAATACATCATCGATATCGTATTTGCCACCCGTTATCCCAAAGACTATAATTTACAGAAACTGCAGCCCTATATTGCCTTTGGTTGTTCGCCGAGAGCGAGTATCAGTCTGGCCATTGCCGCCAAGGCATATGCCTTTATCAGGCGTCGTGGGTATGTAATTCCGGAAGATATCCGTGCTGTATGTTACGATGTACTGCGCCACCGTATCGGCATTACCTATGAGGCAGAAGCAGAGAACATAACATCTGTACACATTATCGATGAAATACTGAATGCCGTAGAGGTGCCATAGCAGGTACATGGCTTCATAATCATTGCGAATACATCTTTTATTTGACCAGGATTCAACAGGCTAAGCTTTAATGACTACTGCAGAAATTTTAAAGAAGGTAAGAAAGATAGAGATCAAGACCAAAGGGCTGAGCAGTCATATCTTTTCCGGCGAGTATCATTCCGCATTTAAAGGGAGGGGCATGTCCTTCAGTGAAGTGCGCGAATATTCGCCTGGCGATGATGTGCGCACGATCGACTGGAATGTGACTGCCCGTTTCTCTACTCCTTTTGTAAAGGTTTTTGAAGAAGAGCGCGAACTGACTGTAATGCTGCTTGTAGATGTCAGCGGCAGTTCCCTGTTCGGTACAGCACAGCTCAACAAAAGAGAAATGATCACCGAGATCTGCGCGGTGCTTGCCTTTTCGGCAACGACCAATAATGATAAAGTAGGCGTTATCTTCTTCAGTGATAAAGTGGAACAATATATTCCACCCAAAAAAGGGAAGTCGCATATACTGCGCATTATCCGTGAGCTCATCACCATGCAGCCGGTACAGAACCGCGGTACCGACATTTGCTGCTGCCTGGAGTTCCTGAACAATGTGATGCGCAAACGCGCCATTACATTTCTGATCAGTGATTTTATCTCGGAAGAGTATGAGTATCCGCTCAAAATGGCAGCGAGAAGGCACGACCTGGTGGGTATGCAGGTATATGACCGCATGGATATGGAATTGCCCGATGCGGGGCTCTTGCAGGTGCAGGATTCCGAAACCGGGGCCAGTCACTGGATAGACAGTACTCATCCCGCAACCCGCATCAGTTATGCCTCCGGATTCAAAAAGCAACAACAATACAATACAGAAACATTCCTTAGGGCCGGAGCGCAATTGCTGTCCGTACGTACCGACCAGGATTATATCAAAACACTACAAGGCTTTTTCAGAGCGAGAATATAGCATTTGCAGATGAACAGAAAGAATTATTTCCACTTAACACTTGGATGCCTGCTACTCCTGAGCATGCTGCTGCAACCCTTTGTGACAATGGCACAGACTACGGTTAAAGCAAGCGTGGACAGTCGTCGTATTGCCATAGGCGAACAGCTGTACCTGTTCCTGGAGGTAAATCATAAAGAGCAGGATGGAAAGCTTGTATGGCCTGCTTTACCACAACTCAGCGGTCTCGAAATCGTAGATACCGGTAAGGTGGACTCCCTGCCCGGAGCGAACGGACAAATACTCTATAAACAAAAATTAACCCTGACCGGCTTCGACTCCGGTACCTACATCATACCGCCGGTAGCCTTTAAGGTACAGAGTCCGGACGGACAGGAAAAGGTATTGTATACGGATAGTGCATCTGTTGCCATACAGACGGTCCTGGTAGACTTGCAAAAGCCTATACGTCCGCTCAAAGATATTATACAGGTGCCTAAGGCCTGGTGGGAATACTGGCCGTGGGCTGTGGGTGTATTGCTTGCCGCTGCAGTACTGTTCTTCTTGTGGAAATGGCTGCGTAAACGCAACAGGACCCCGCGCAAGCTCCGTGGACCTGTAGAGCAACCGCATGAAAAAGCCCTGCGTATGCTGGAAGAAATGTCGCATAAACCTTATGAGGCAGAAGGATTGATTAAAGAATATTATACCGACCTGACCAATATCCTGAGAACCTACCTGGAAGAGCGTTACGGCATTGCCGCAGCAGAACTGACGACTGACGATCTGCTGAAACTGGCCAAACAGAACAGAGAACTGAAGAAGATACGACAGGAGCTGAAGCAGATATTTGTCATGGCCGATCTGGCCAAATTTGCCAAAGCTGCCCCGGAACACCTGGAGCAGATTGCCTGTATGGATGCCGCAACCAAAATTATTTATAAAACAAAAAGCCGTGAGCCGGAGGAGGGCGCTGTAGTATGATGCAGATACCCGGTACCCACATAGCCTTGCATAGCCCGGCATACCTTTTATTATTGCTCTGTATTCCGCTCTGGCACTGGATCAGACGCAGGAAGCAGTTGTCGCGGGAGATGACGTTTCACCTGTCTACAACAAAGACCCTATCCGGCCTGCCCGATGCACCAAAAGTGCGTTACCGCAAATGGCTGCACTATCTGCGTATGGCGGCATTGGTCTTATTCTGTATAGCACTGAGCCGTCCGCAGCAGACCAATGCCCCGGACAACAAGTATAATGAAGGTATTGATATTGTGTTGAGCATGGACTTGTCTACAAGCATGCTGGCAGAAGACTTTAAGCCTAATCGTATTGAAGCTGCAAAAGAAGTGGCAGAACATTTTGTGATGGACCGTCCGGCAGATCGTATCGGCCTCGTTGTGTTTGCGGGGGAAAGTTTTAGTCAGGCGCCGATCACAACCGATCATAATGTTATTATCGAACAGCTCGAAAACCTGCAAAGTGGTATGCTGGCCGATGGTACCGCCATTGGTATGGGACTGGCCACAGCAGTAGATCGCCTGCGCAGCAGCTCGGCGAAGAGCAAGGTAGTAATCCTGCTTACAGATGGGGTAAATAACTCCGGCTATATTGATCCGCAAACGGCATTACGCATTGCACAAACCTATAAGGTGCGGGTATATACTGTTGGTGTTGGATCGAAGGGTACAGCTATGTATCCCGTACAGGATGCCTCCGGCAGAATGCGTACCCAGGCTATGCCGGTACAGATCGATGAGGCCCTGCTGACAGAGATTGCACAGCAGACCGGCGGTAAATACTTCCGCGCGACAGATAATGCTTCCCTGAAGAAAATATATAACGAGATCGATCAGCTGGAAAAGAGCAGGATCGCCGGTAGTGGTAATATGCAGTATAAAGAATGGTACTGGCCGTTTGCCTTGCTGGGCGCATGTTTACTGGCACTGGAGCTGATCCTTTCCTTTACCGTATTCAGAAGTATTACCTAGTCAGAAAAGCTTACTTCCATATAATCCACAATACCGGAAATAGGAGGATTCAGTTTGCGTACACTGATGCTTACTTTACTTTCATCCTGTAATCCCTTGATCTTTGCATATACATCGCGAACGATCGTTTCCAGTGTTTTATGCGGCTGTTGCATTACCTCCTTCAGCAGACTGTACAGCACGGTATAGTCTATCAGCGGCAGCTGTTGAATATCTGCCGGCACACTTACCTTCAGGTCTACCTGTATTTTATTCATCGTATGCGCTTCCTGCGGATACAGGCCTACAGGCACATTAAACAGGGCATTCATTACAGATACAGTCAGCATATCAATCAGTATTATTCAATAGTTAGGAAAAGAAAAAATGGGAGCCTGCTCCCATTTGTGTTTATTTAAAATATAGTGACATATCCTTTTTCGAATTCCTTATGCTCTTTGAAAATAGTGAACTGGTATAAACCTAACTGGTTAAAATTACGTTTGTCCAGGATGATCACTTTTTCATTTACCCTCGGTATTGTCAGCACCTTTTTCTTTGAAGCGTCATAGAATTCGATAGTGTAATTTGTATTCAGTGCATCCGGCAATTCAATATTGATATTACCAGAGAAAGGATTTGTATATACATACTTCGATTTCGGATAAGTTACCGCCTGCGCCTGTTTTTCAACCGCATTGACGATTTGCTTCGGAGATTCCGTTGATGTATTCTGGTTGATCACTTTCTGTAGCTCCTCAGAAGATGTCGGAATCAGCTTTTGCTTGGCAATCGTCGCACTATCCAGGTAGAGTGATTTCAGGTTACTTTTAAAGTCGATACCCGAACCAAATTCCAGTACAATACGATACCAGTTTTTACCTACCATCGGATGCGGATCTACGAATGCAGCTGCACCTTTGCCCGTTTTAGGTACGGTACCAATGGTCGTAAAATTATAGTTACTATCTGCAGAACGCTGAACGGTGATCAGCTTCACACCGCTTTCGTACGGATTGATAAATGATAAAATATTAATTCCGTCTTTGGTCACAGCATTAAAGTCGGGTAGTGTCGGAGTAGGGCCTTCTTCCTGTGCCTGCGCCTGGAAACTGAATAAAAGTAATAACGCGTATATAAAACCTTTAATAGAGACAGATTGTATTTGCTTCATGAGTTCAAAAATAAGTAATTCACAATAGATTTTTCAGCGTAGCGCTATTTTTAGTAAAACCTTTACGCTTCCAGCAGATGAGCAATGCTCCGGTTGCCTTGGAGGCCACCGGTATGTATACATAATATATGCTGCGCTGCGACCTTGTCCTGCCTGATCATGTCCAGCAGACCCCAGAGCATTTTAGCATTGTATACAAAATCTAAGGGAAGGGCATGTTCGTCTTGCATATAACGGATAAAGCCGATCAGTTCAGGTGTATGCCGTGCAAATTTTCCGAAATGATAGTCTGTAGCCAGCGCCCAGCGCTGATGTGGTATCTGTGCCTGCAACTCCTCTGCAATAGTTGCTCCCTGCTTAAAAACAGTAAAGCCCAGTGCGGACTGATGGGGCAGTAAACCATTGGCGATGCCACAGAACGTAGTACCGGAGCCGATGGCACAGCATACCAGTTCTGTTGCAGCCGGTATATAATTTGTAATTGCTGCAGCACCCGCTATACCCATAGGACCATAGCCGCCTTCCGGTATGATTAATGCAGTTGGGTATTGCCCTTGCACCTCATGCAGGAATATTTCATCATGGCGACAGTAGACATCACGGCCCACGAAATGCAGTTCCATGCCCAGTTTGCGGCATTCATTCAGGGTTGCTGTTTCAGCAGCCTGCCCGTGAAAGCCCCTTACCCATGCGCTGCAGGGAATGCCAAAGGCCGCACAGGCAGCGGCGGTAGCAATAAGGTGATTGGAATGCGCTCCGCCAAAGGTTAGAATAAAATCATAATCACCCTCGCGGAACAGCCGTATATATTCCTGTAGTTTGAACCACTTATTGCCAGATACCACCGGATGAATTTCATCCAGCCGCAGGATGCTCAACGCAATACCTGCACTACGGTTTATGGGGTGATCAATAGGCTGTATGCAGATTTCAGGCCGCAGATCAATAGCCATACTCTTTCAGGTAAGTATCATTCTCTCTCCATTTCGGGCGCACTTTAATGAACAGTTCCAGGAATACTTTTTTGCCCAGAAACTGCTCAATGCTTTCCCTGGATTTAGTACCCAGTTTTTTGATCATGCTGCCTTTATCGCCCAGCATAATTATTTTCTGTGTTTCGCGGGTCACCACGATATCAGCACTGATGCGCACGATATGGGGCAGGTCTTTAAAAGACTGTACCAGTACCGCTGTGTGGTATGGGATCTCCTTATCATACAGCATATATATCTTTTCGCGGATCAGCTCCGAAACAAAGAAACGGGTAGGGCGGTCAGAGATATCATCTTCAGGGAAGAAAGGCGGATTTTCCGGTAAGAATTCCAGTACCGCCGGCAGAATTTTATCAGTATTGATCTTTTTCGTAACCGAAATAGCCAGCGTTTTATTAGGTTTTATTTTCTCCGTAAATGCTGCTATAAGCCGCTCCTGTTCTGCTTTATCTTTGATCAGGTCTATTTTGTTGATCAGCAGAATGGTGGGCGATTTTAATTTCAGGATGGAAATGATTTCCGCAAAGCCATCAATGCTTTCTGTCGCATCTGCCATCAGGAGGGCCACATCCGAATCTTCCATTGCACTCTTTACCTGCTGCATCATTTTATTATGCAGTTTATACTTAGGGTTAATGATACCCGGTGTATCCGAAAAGATGATCTGATAATTTTCCTCCGTGATAAAGCCCAGTATACGATGGCGCGTAGTCTGTACCTTAGGCGAGATAATCGCGAGAGACTCACCGATCATTGCATTCAGTAAAGTAGACTTACCAGCGTTTGGCGGTCCGAAGATATTGACAAATCCGGCTTTGTGTTGTGTATCCATGTATATGCAAAGATAGCGGATGCAAATTATTTTTGGATTAATTATCAAAAAGATTTGGCAGAGTAAAAAAAGAGTGCTACTTTTGCACCCACAACAGCGCGAGGTAGAGCAGCGGTAGCTCGTCGGGCTCATAACCCGAAGGTCGTTGGTTCGATTCCAGCCCTCGCTACTCCGCAAAAGAGACATGCATCAAGCATGTCTCTTTTTTTTTGTTTCTCATATACTCCAAACCAGGTTTCTTAAACCAGCTTAAGTTTTTAAAAACAATACATGTCTACATTTGCACTTTAACGGAAATGATATGAAGAATGTACACAGCAGTGATGGACCTCAATTGTTTTTAAGGGTTGCGCTTGCCGTAGCTTTACTATCAGCAGTGGCAGACCGGCTGGGTATGTGGCCGGTTGAGTATGCAGCCTGGGGCAATATGGATAAGTTTATTGAATACACAGGCCAGATCACTTCTTTTCTGCCTGCGGGAATGGAGACCCTCAATGCTTACGTGGCGACCTTTGCAGAGACAATGCTCGGCATATTGCTCATGGCAGGCTTTAAAACCAGATGGATGGCCACACTCACGGGTATCCTGCTCCTGATTTTTGCCATTTCCATGACCATAACACTAGGTATAAAATCAACATTTGACTATTCTGTCTGGGTTGGTAGTGCAGGAGCCTTTTTACTGGGGAGTCAGAAAAGATTTATGTACAGCCTGGATAACCTTATAGAGAAGGAAAGGAAGTATAAGCAGGCCATAAGAAAATAATAGGAATATCAGCGATGTGTGGGCAACCATTTTTCGTCTTACCTCAGGCCAGAAAGGAATAAAAGGTACTTTTTTTATCAATGTAATTGTCAAGCAACGCCATTTTGTACCGTTGCGTACTTTGTGCCTCAGGCACGGAATTTTGGCTGCTGATGTTCTGTAGAGTTGATACAATGACTATTCCTGTAATCAAAATAGTAAATGATCGTACCGTACAGATCGCTCAAAAAGGCCTTATAAATCCGGCGTTAATAAAATCATTGGCTCGGTCGATTAGTTGCAAACCACTGTTTGAGCGCAGCGAGTCTGGTTTGCGACCGACCGACACCTTGATTTTTAGCCAGGGATTTATACAGCCTTGATTTTTTGGCG
>RCUP01000106.1_pt1 | contig 89101 bp, 84 predicted proteins | sample 2166341 | NCBI WGS metagenome assembly RCUP01 (sample SAMN09932325, study PRJNA488358) | compost metagenome | isolation source: compost soil in succinonitrile-enriched | place: Germany: Experimental Botanical Garden | reverse complement strand
ACTTTATAAAAAAGCGTGCTGCAATGATCATTGCAGCACGCTTTTTTATAAAGTATTGTTGTATTACTGAGCTACAGTTCTTTGCTCAATACGTTTTTCGTAATCCGTACCCTGGAAAATGCGGTGTACATAAATACCCGGTACGTGAATCGCATTAGGATCCAGCTCGCCCAGCGGGACCAGCTCTTCTACTTCCACGATCGTAATCTTACCGGCTTTAGCCATTACTTCATTGAAGTTGCGGGCAGTTTTGTTAAATATAATATTACCCGCGCTATCACCTTTCCATGCTTTTACGATAGAAAAATCTGCTTCAAAGGCCATTTCCATCAGGTAGTCTTTACCGTCGAAGTTACGCACCTCTTTACCTTCAGCCACTTCTGTACCTACACCAGCAGGTGTAAAGATAGCGGGCATACCATATGCCGCAGCCAGGCAACGGGTTGCTAATGTTCCCTGCGGGATCAGCTCTACCTCCAGTTCTCCGCTCAGTAACTGACGCTCAAATTCTGCGTTTTCGCCTACGTAGCTCGAAACCATTTTCTTTACCTGTTTGGTTTTCAGCATCAGTCCGATACCGAAATCATCCACACCTGCATTGTTGGAAATGCAGGTCAGGTCTTTAGTCCCTTGTTTTACCAGAGCATTGATACAATTCTCCGGAATACCGCATAATCCGAATCCGCCCAGCATAATCACTGCGCCATCCTGGATATCTTTTATTGCCTCTTCGGCATTTTGTACAACTTTATTAAAGCCCATTGTTCAAGTTTGAAGTGCTCAAAAATAATGTTTATTTCTATTCCTGTAAAATTAAATTAGCTGCATGCGCAGTCATGCTCCTCGCTCAGGTCAATGCAGGTAATTACCCTGACAGACTGATCGCAGATACCGAATACAATACGGAGGTCTTGCCCTTCTGCAACGCGATCTTCAATGGCGTATGTAGGGCAGGGCTTATCCTTAAGATCCGATTTCTGATAATTGATATGTCCCTCTCTTAACACCTCTCTTACCTCTGCCTCGCTGATGCCGCGGCAATCCATACGGCAGCGTGCGTGTTTGGTATATTGCAGCGGGGCGTCGGGTGCAATTACCGTCTGGCCATGCTGTGCGGGAGTTTGTGGAGGTTGCTCTTGTTTAGCCGTTTTGCGGGTGATCAGTATAAATACCGTCGCAAATACAATAATCAGGAGTACCGAAACCATTTTCTTCGATCTTTTATTTTGCATATCTGGAGCAGCTTATTTAAGGTATTGTTGAATATTGTCTTTAATGGTCGTTTTCAGCTGTGGGGCTATGAATACTTTGCCGAACAGGCCTATACCTACACGATGGTCTTCTGCGCCCAGTTTCAGCCGGGTGAGTGAGCATACAACATAATCCTCCCGGGTCACCGATTGGTTGACCAGCGGGCTGATCATCATGTCCAGCATCTCCTCATTCAGCTCCTTTAGCATAGGCGGGAGGCTGCCCGCTTCTGTAAGCCTTACTTTCTCTTCCGAAAGGGCTTCTGTTATGGCTTTAGCCACGGCTTGCTCATGTTTTTTCTGTCCAGGATTGGTCAGCCACATAGTAATACCGGTAAGGATAAAGATGAGCAAAAAAGCAAACCACTTTTTCATGATTAAAAAACTTGAGGCACAAAAGTACGGTTTATTAGATACGGATGAAACTGAATATTGGTTAACATGGAATATTGATTAAATTTGTATTTGATAACTGGCTGGAAATAATATGGTTGAGAATAATAATGTGTGTTTTGTTGTGGGTTTTAAGAAATGTGTATACACCCTTTTGTTTCTATTGTCGCCATGCTTGCTCTGGGCACAGGCAAATGCTTTAAAGCAGGAAGCCGAGGCACCGGAACAATGGTATCAGCCCAATGTAGATACGGCAATGATCAATTTATATGACCGTACCTTCGGACTGACGCTTTTCCTGCAGCAGAAAAACATCCGGCAGAATTATAAATCATTATCCGGTAAGCCGCATTTATCTTATGAGCCTAACCGGGGTACAGACCTGGGATTGGGCTTTATCTACCGCTACCTCGCGTTGAGTGCTACTTACGGTGTCATCGGTAATGTGCCTAAAGACGCCATTAAGACGAAAAACTTCGATTTTCAATCTCAGCTACTGTTCAGAAGGGCCGTCTCCTTCCTGTATGCGCAATACTATAAAGGTTTCTTTACAGATCAGCAACCGTTTTCGGTGCCGGCCGGAGTGTATGCCCGTCCCGATATGAATCTTGTTTTTCTGGGCACTTCTACCTATTATGGTTTTAAAAAAGATTTTGCTTTTAACGGGAACATCTCGCCGGTGCAATGGCAGCGCAGGTCTGGGGGTACTCCTTTTATCAGCCTGGATGCTTATTTCGCCTTAAGCCGGGGAGATAGCGCGATGATACCTGAAGCAGTTTCGGCAGATTACTATCATGCGGGAATGCAGCGCCAGCGTACCTGGAGTGTGGGTATTGGTGCCGGTTATGCGCATACTTTTGTTTTTGGAAAACACTTCTTCCTGACCGGTATTGCCGGAATTAAGGTGCCGGTCAATTTTAGCCGGCAGACTTACGAGGATGGAAGCATACAGCAGGTGCAGAGTGCCGGTCTTACATATGCACTCTGGGGCAGGGCAGGTTATAACGCTGAGCGATGGAATATTGCACTGACGGCTACCAACAACCGCAATCCCTTAGGCGGAGATTTTTTTGCACCGGCATTTGCGGCGAATGTCGGATATTTGCGGCTGGGATATACTCAGCGGTTTACCATCGGTAAAAAGACCCGTAAGAAACTAAAACCTGTGGACGATCTGCTGGATATTCCGTACAAATTACTGGAACAAATTATACCTTAAGTGTTAGCCTCATTCTATACAACAGACCTGATCGAAGCCGGATGCGATGAAGCCGGCAGAGGGTGTATTGCCGGTCCTGTCGTGGCTGCAGCAGTTATTCTTCCGAAAGATTTTCAGCACCCCTTGCTGAATGACAGCAAGCAGCTTACCGAGAGAGACCGCTTTGCGCTGAAGCCGATCATCGAAGCAGCAGCACTGGCCTATGCCGTAACGTTTATCGATAACCATGAAATTGACCAGATCAATATTCTTAAGGCTTCTTTTAAAGCCATGCACGGCAGTGTAGATAAGCTTGCTACGCGACCGGAGTTATTGCTCATTGACGGCAATCGTTTCCCCGCATATGTAGGTATACCGCATGTATGTATTGTAAAAGGCGATGGCAAGTATGCCAGTATTGCTGCGGCCAGTATACTGGCTAAAACATACCGTGATGAATATATGGATCAGTTATCTGATCAGCACCCTGAGTATGACTGGAAAACCAATAAAGGATATCCTACACCGGCGCACAAACGGGTAACCATAAAGATGGGGTTTACACCATATCATAGAATTACTTTCAAATTAAATCCACCAAAAATAAAAAGCACTTCTTTGTAAGAAGTGCTTTTTATTTGGAAACTATTTTTCTTTAAATGAATTCGGCAAGTGCTTTGTGTAAGTCCTGTATTCCTTCACTGGCGGGCTTTTCGATCGCCTGCAGATAAGGAGAGAACTTTATGGAAGGCAACTTTTTATCCAGTACAAATACCGGTTTGCCGTAAGGAACCAGGTCTACCAGTCCAGCTGCAGGATAAACCAGTAATGAAGTGCCGATTACCACAAAAATATCTGCCTGCTGAACGATGTGCATGACCTCATATATTTTGGGAACAGCTTCTCCGAACCATACAATATGCGGCCTTAGCTGATGTCCGTCCGGAGCCAGATCTCCGAGCTGAATTCCTGTGCGGATATCATAAATAGTATCCTCATCTTTCACACTGCGCATCTTAAAGATCTCCCCGTGCAGGTGATGCACATTGGTAGAGCCTGCGCGCTCATGCAGATCATCAATATTCTGTGTAATAATCGTTACGTCAAAATCCTTTTCCAGTGCTGCCAGTCCTGCATGTGCAGCATTGGGCTGTGCTTCGGCACAGGCTTGCCTCCTGTAGTTATAGAAGTTAAGGACCAGTTGCGGGTCCCGGGCAAAAGCCTCGGGTGTAGCCACATCCTCAACCCGGTGATCTTCCCAGAGGCCGTCCCCATCGCGGAAGGTCTTGAGACCGCTTTCCGCGCTGACACCGGCTCCTGAGAGGATTACAAGTTTGGGTTTACTCATTTGATTAGTGTGCATTTTTAATATCCATCTGGCGTTGCAGTACTTTCTTCACCAGTTTCTTTCTTCTGCGGCCACCCGCGCGGGTCATCAGCTTATCGATCACATAGTATACACATGGTACCACGATCAGGGTCAGCAGCAGAGAGCTGGTCAGACCACCGATAATAACCCAGGCCATACCATTCTTCACCTCGGCACCACTACCACTCGCCAGAGCGATAGGCAACATACCGGTGATCATCGCGATGGTCGTCATCATGATCGGACGGAAACGCTCTTTACCTGCATCGATCAGGGCTTCTACCAGACCGGCACCTTCAGCCTTACGCTGATTGGTAAAGTCGACCAGGAGGATACCGTTCTTCGCCACGAGCCCCATCAGCATGATGAGTCCGATCATTGCAAAGATCGTCATTTCATTCATGGTCAATGCCAGTGCCAGGAAGGCTCCGATCATCGCCAGTGGAAGGGCAAATAATACAACGAACGGATAGATTGCATTTTCATACAGGGCCACCATGATCAGGTATACCAGCAGGATACCGATACCCAGTGCAGCTAATAAGCTGGTGAAGGAATCGGCCTGGTTTGCCAGGTTACCGATATACTCCCATGATACGCCGTCGCTGAATTTAATTTTCTCAAATTTCTTGCTCAGTTCCTGTCCTACAGTACCTACAGAACGACCGTTTACCGCAGCGTTGATGGTGATAGAAGACAGACGGTTACTACGTTGTAATACCGATTCTCCCATTACTTCATTGATCGATGCAAACTGATCCAGGGTGAAGGACAAACCTTGTGCATTAACGAAGCTCAGCTTACGTACATTGTCGATATTGTTACGGTCCGATGCATCGTTCTGTACCATGATGTCATACTCATTACCGGCATAGGTAAATTTCGCATTATCATTACCACGGAAGGCATTGGATACTGCACTGGCTACCTCACTCGGATTAATGCCGTAGATCGCCATTTTCTGTCTGTCCAGGCTGATCTCGATCTGAGGTTTCGGATTTTTTGTACTGAACTCTACATATTTGGTACCCGGTGTTTCTTCGATGAGTTTTTTCATCTCCAGGGCCGTTTTCTGTACCGTTGCACGGTTAGGCCCTTTTACCAGTACCTGTACATCACTCTGTGCTGCATTACCCATGATATCCACCTCACTTACGGTCACTTTCGCGCCAGGAATGGTGCTGATGGTATCGAACATTTTCTTGGCAAATTCGCTGGTAGAGATAGTACGTTTTTTCTTGTCGATCAGTTTTACGTTGATCTCAGAAAGGTTACTGTTGCTGGATGTAGCCATACCATTGCTGGAGTAACCCACATTGCTGAACAGGTCAATCACTTCCGGTTGGCTCAGCAGTATTTTTTCTGCCTGCTGTGTACTCATACTGGTCTGGTACAGGGATGCCTGTGGTTCCAGTTCCAGCTTGATCACCATCTCCCCTTTATCACCTTTACTGATGAATGATGCACCGATAAATCCGGCACCCATCAGGGAGAATGCACCTACCAGCAGCAGGATAGTGAAGATGAATACATAGCGTTTCTTTTTCAGACACCATTGCAGGAAATCGGTATAAGCATCGCGGATTTTCGTGATCTGGTTTTCAAACCAGATGTTGAATTTACCCCATGCAGTACGTTTATCCAGGTGTACGATTTTCGCAAAACGGGAAGCCAGTAATGGTGTTAAGGTGAAACATACCATCAAACTCATCAGGGTAGAACATACAACCACCAATGCGAATTCACGCAGGATGTTACCGATCATGCCAGAGGTCAGCGCCATAGGTAAGAATACCACAACATCCACCAAAGTGATCGCCATCGCAGTAAAGCCAATCTCGGAACGACCGTCAATCGTAGCCTGACGTTTGTTTTTACCCATTTCCATATGGCGCATAATGTTCTCCAGGATTACGATAGAGTCATCCACAAGGATACCTACTACCAGGGAGAGGGCCATCAGCGTCATCAGGTTCAGTGACATACCGAATACATACATGAAGATGAATGTCGGGATCATAGAAGCCGGAAGGGCAATGAGTACGAACAGGGAGCTACGGATACTGTGTAAGAACAGCAGCATTACTACCGATACAATGATAATCGCCAGTACCAGGTCAAACATTACGGCATTGGCAGATTCCAATGTATACGTACTCTGGTCAGATGAAATGTTGAATTTTAATTTATTGGAAGAATATGTTTTTTCCAGTTCTGCAATTTTTACACGGATCAGTTTACTTACCTCTACGGCATTCGCATCGGTCTGTTTCATTACCTGGATACCAATAGATGGTATACCATTGATGCGGTTGATCGCAGTTGCATCCTGCTGGCCATCCATAACATCGGCAACATCTTTCAGGCGCACATCGCCACCATCCGGGCTGCGCAGGATCACCATATTTTTCAACTGTTCAATATCATTGAATTTCGCATCAAATTTGATAGAGAACTGGTTGCTGTTGGTTTCTACCTTACCGGCAGGTGTAGACAGTGAGGCTAAGTTTACGATCTGTGCCAGTTGTGCAATGGTCATGTTATACGCATTCAGCTTATCTACATTCGCATTGATATTGATCTGACGCTCGTTGCCGCCTACCAGGTTGATTTGACCCACACCCGGAATATTACCTAACTGTGGTTTGATCTGCTGGTCTACGATATCGTATAGGGTACGGTCGTCGGTATTGGCCGATACACCCATACGGATTACCGGTACGTCATCAGAGGAGAATTTGTTTACAATAGAGCGATCTACATTATCCGGGAGGGTAGCTGCAATCTGGTCTACTTTTCTCTGGGCATCATTCTGTGCTTTGTTTACATCAGCATCAGCATTCAGCTCAATAGTGATCAGAGATGCACCTTCCTGGCTGGATGAGCTGATACGCTTGATTCCTTCCAGTGAAGATACCGCATCTTCCAGGTGTTTTGTTACCGAAGTTTCGATCTCGTCGGCAGATGCACCACGGTAAGTAGTCACGATCGACACCACGTTTGCATCAAACTTTGGTAGCAGGTTGTAATTAAGACTTTTATATGATATGGCTCCAAATAAGACCAGCACCACGAACACCACGGTGATCAGCAAGGGCCGGTTAATGGAGAGTTCCGTTAATTTTTTCATTGACTATTTTTTATACACTGTTTATAATAGGTTAGCCTCTTAAGCGCGATGAATACGCTTCTGTGTCTATTTTACGGCTTTTACCAATGAACCGTTCTTGATATTGATCTGTCCGCTTACGATTACCTGTGCGCCTTCGTCCAGTCCGCCCATTACCTCAACCTGGTTGCCGATCTCTCTTCCGATTACAACATCTTTCAGTACCGCTTTATTGTTTTCAATTACGTATACTTTAGGTGTTTTCAGGCCTTGAGTCAGTGCCGTTCTCGGGATCAGCATCATATAACCACTGCCCTTCTTGTTGAAGTTTACACTTACCGTAGTTCCGGATTTTAAAGGATAGCTGCGGTTGTTCTGCAACAGGATCTCAACAGGATAGTTATGCGTAGCATCGCCCTGGTTGCTGATGAAGGTAATGGTACCGCTAAAGGTCTGACCGCTGTATATATCAGTAGAAATAGTTACTTTATCACCGATTTTCAAACCGTATGCATCATTTTCGCTTACCATAACATTTACTTTCAGCTGAGAGATGTCTACGATGTGACCTAATGGAGTACCGGCGCTTACATATTCACCCGGTTCTTTCAGTTTGCTCACCACCTGTCCGCTGATCGGTGCTTTGATAGAATTATCCGCAATCTGCTTGTGCAGCAATTCGATCTGAGTAGTTGCATTATCTCTTTGATATTTGGCATCCTGGTAGTTTACCTCAGTTGCAGCTTCACCTTCCAGCAGGTTTTTGTAGCGGGTAAAGTCTTTGTCTGCTTTAGCTTTGGTCAGCTCAGCCTGTCTCAGGTTAATGGTTTGCTGACGGCTGTCTACCTGTGCAACAGTACCACCCTGGCTTACGTAGCTACCCAGGTTGAAGTTTACAGAAACCAGTTTACCACCGGATACCGCCATGATGTCCGCTTCGCGGTTAGGGATCAGGTTACCTGTTTTGGTCAGCGCATCAGTTACCATTTCTTTTGCTACAGTGGCTACTGTAACCGGAATAGCAACTTCAGATTTTACCTCAGGCTTATTCTTGTCGTCTATTTTCTTTTTATTCGAAGAAAGTTTCCAGCCGATCGCAACAGCTACTACGATCAGGATGAGTACAGGAAGGATGATTCTCTTATTCATAACTAAATGATGATTGTTTTGTTTGTTTTAAGTATTGATTATAGTTGCTCAAAATATTCGTCTAAGGTTCCGTTCGCTCTCTTCAGTTCTATCTCGGCCAGGTAAAAATCCAGCAGTGACTGTATATAGTTATTTTGTGCCTGCTGGTAAGAGTTTTCCGCATTCAGCAGATCAGTCAGGGTAGCGATACCTTCTTTATGTTGGGTCGATACATTGGCATAAACTTCGTTAGCCAGGTCCATATTAGCCTTGTTGGTAACGATGGTGCTTTGCGCGCGGTTGTATGCCAGTCCTGCATTCTGGTAGGTCAGCGTTTGCTGCTCCTCGCTCAGTTTCAGGTTTTCTTCTGCATTTTTGTAATCGATATCCGCCATTTTGTATTGGGCATCTCTTCTGAAACCGGTAAACAGGTTCCAGTTGAATTTCAATCCGACAACGGCAAAGTCATATAATGAACTATATGCAGCACCAATGTTATTGCCGAATCCGTTAGCCCCGTAGCGTGCATAGAAAGCAAGGGTAGGGTAGCGGCCGTCACGGATGTTTTTACGATTGATATCCAGCAGGCTCAGTTGTGTCTGATTCAGCCGGTAATCAATTGTTTTTTTGTAATCAAAGCCCGGCGCATCTCCAGCCAGTACGGTTTTCGGATTCAGCCATTTGGCAGTATCGCTCAGCAGCAGTTCCTCTGTCATCGCCTTACCCAGGTGGAATTTCAGCGTGTTCAGTGCCAGCTCGTAAGAGTTGCGGGTTACAGAGATCTGAGACTCCGTATTGTTCAGGTTTACCTGTACCTGTTTTACATCTATCTTTTTAGATACCCCTTCTTTTGCCCTTAATTGTGCAATCGATAAGGTTTTTTCCATGCGCTCTTTATTATCCTCCAGCAGATCCAGCTGCTTTTGGGTAATAATGATTTTATAATACGCAGTAGCGATATTGTAAATCACACCCTGGCGGTTCAGTTCGTCGTTCAGCGCAGCCATTTCAATATTAGGCTTACGGGCTTTCAGTCCGGTGATCGCGGCCTGGTTGAAGATCGGTTGGTCCAGCTGTACACTATGTGTAGAGTTGTACTGTGTACCGAAGCTTACCTTCTGGGCCGGAGTACCCGGGCCAAATGTTCCGGCAGGAATAACAGTTACCGGAAGTTTCAGGTTATCATCCAGTCCCGCATTAACATTTACCTGTGGCAGGTAAGTAGAAAGTGCTTCTCTGGCTTTTTGTTCTGCCTGCAGGCGGTTATTATTATAGATCGTAATGCTGCGGTTATGTTTCAGTCCGTATGCAATGCTCTCTTTCAGTGTAAAAGATTCTTGCGCATATGCGCCGGCTCCGGAGGCAAGTGTAGCTGCCAGGAGTAAGGTTTTGAAAGTTAGCTTCATCTTATTTGGTATAATTATGAATGTTTGATAGGTTGACAATGATGATCGTACTGTAAATCGGGTAAGCCGGCCATCATATTATCGGCCAGGGCTTTGAGAGCGTTGGTCAGCTGATCAAGATCGGTAGTCGCTATTTCACGCAGCGTATGATCTACTTTATTGATCACTTCATTGATCAGGTGTACTGCATGCTCTCCTTCTTTGGTCAGGCTTACCTGGTTGGCACGCTTATCTACAGGATTAGGTTTGATGGTTACCAGGCCGTTTTTTTCCAGGTTACTGATGGTCCTCTTTACAGAAGCCTTATCTCTGCAGAGGGCATTGGCTACCTCCTGCTGAGAAAGATTCTCATGAAGATAGATCGCCATAAATACAGGTAGCTGATCTACCTGGATGGGGATCTGGGACTCGGAAATAAACTTGCTGGTCATCCTGTGAGAGGCTACCAGTATTTTCCTGAGCTGCCCGAAGAACGAATTCTCAAGACCTTCCAGGAAATTTTTCTTAATACTATTCACGCTTGCAAAAAATTTTCGCAAAGGTAAATTTGGTTGATATGTCAACCAAATTTATTTTATCCCTGAATAGGAAATGTTTTAGATAAGAAATTGATTTTCAATGTAAAATTCGGCAATCGACACTTTTTGAGTAAGTGTTTATAACAAAATATTATGATTTTGCCTTAAGGACGGACCAAAAGCTTTTCACATACCACTTTGCTGAATGTCTCCGGTGCATTACTGCCCACGGTCAGCTGCATACTGCCATCATAAGGTTCTATATGGTGCACGGTAATGAAATCGCCAAGTTTGATCTGCTTCGTATTCAGAAATTTAAGAAAATCGTCAGAAGAATGGGTTACAGCGCTTAATACAACTTTATCGCCTTCTTTGCATTCGCTCAGGTTCACATAAGCCAGCCACTCGATCTCCCCATTTTTGTTAGGAATGGGAGACCCATGCGGATCTGCTTTCGGAAAGCCGAGCATAGCGTCCATCCGGTCAAAAAAAAGTGGGGCATGCAGGTGTTCGATCTGTTCCGCAATTTCGTGTACCTCTTCCCACCCGAAGCCCATTTTATCCACCAGGAACATTTCAGTAAGGCGATGCTTGCGGATGATTAACGCAGCCTGCTTTTTCCCTTCTTTGGTCAGTTTTATGGGTTTGTAACTTTCGTATTCTACCAGTTTTTTCTCAAACAGCTTTTTCATCATACTGTTCACCGTTGGCATTTTAATGTTCAGATGCTTGCTCAGGTCATTGACATTTACAGCACCTGACTCTCCGGCGATCAGGTATAAAGCTTTGAGATAATTTTCTTCGGCTAAAGAATACATGGCACAAAGATATAGATAATGGCAATAATTGTCACACAGTTGTGCAGCTTTTCGGTAAATAGCCCGGTGAATGCGGCCAGATCAATTATATTTGTGTATGCAATACGCATAAGCCTTGTATATGAGACAGAATATTAAAGTTGCAGTAGACGCCATAGTGTTTGGGTATAGCAACGGTCAGCTGCTGGTGCTGCTGATCCGGCGCAAGCATGGTGAGCTGAAAGGACAATGGGCCCTGCCCGGTGGCTTTGTAAAAGATGATGAAGGACTGGATACAGCCGTGGTGCGTGAGTTGGAGGAAGAGGCGGGTATCACAGTCAGCTTCCTGGAGCAGTTGTATACCTTTGGCGACCAGGTAGACCGTGATCCCCGTTTCCGGGTCATCTCTGTGGCCTATTTTGCCCTGGTCAACCCCTCCAGACTGGTACTGAAAGCGGATACTGATGCTGAAGATGCACAATGGTTTCCGGTACAGGACCTGCCGGCACTGGCATTTGATCATGCAGACATCATCCGTATGGCAGTAACCCGTCTGCAGTCTAAGCTAAAATACCAGCCCATAGGTTTCGACCTGTTGCCGGAGCAGTTTTTGTTTTCTGACCTGGAGCAATTGTATGCAACCATACTGGATCAGGCCATAGACCGGCGCAATTTTCGAAAGAAGATACTGAGCCTGGGGGTTGTTGAAGAGACAAGCCATAAACTACAGCAGCAAAGCGGCCGCCCGGCCATGCTTTTCCGCTTCAATAAACGTAAATACCAGAAGCTTCTGAAAGAAGGAATCTCCTTTGAAATTAAATTTGCGTAAAATTAACGCAAAATAATTTGTCCATTATTCTAAAAGGTTTTTATATTTGTGTAACAATTACGCAAACTAACGCATATGATACTTAATCTTGATAGTACCTTCAGACCGGTAGCAGGACCGGAGATAGCAGCAGAGCGCAAAATATTCACCGGTGGAGAGCCGCATATCAGGATCATTTCTGAGGTGCCTGCCGGTACTGCGGTAACGATCACACACCGACTCAACTCTTTCGAAGCACTGGGCATGCTCTGCCTTGCTGTAGATGCCTTGCAGCGTATGGATGCGTTGATTGCAAAACTGATTATTCCTTACTTCCCTGCGGCCCGCCAGGACAGGGTCATGGTACCGGGCGAGTCACTATCCGTAAAGGTGTATGCCGATATCATTAACCGCATGGGTATACAAAAAGTTGTGGTCTTCGATCCGCATTCAGAAGTGACGCCTGCCCTGCTGGACAGGGTGGTAGCCGTACCCAATCATGCTTTTGTAGCAAAGGTACTGGAGCACATACCCGCACCGGTACAGCTGGTAGCACCCGATGGCGGCGCGCTGAAGAAGATCTATAAACTCTCTGAATACCTTGGCGGCATAAATGTAGTAGAGTGCAGCAAGCGCAGGGATGTAAAAACCGGTAAGCTGAGCAGTTTTGAAGTGTTTGCCGAAGAGGACCTTAAAGGTAAGGACTTCCTGGTAGTAGATGATATCTGCGATGGTGGTGGCACCTTCCTGGGGCTGGCACAGCAACTGCACAAACACCATGTAGGCAGGTTATACCTGGCCGTATCACACGGTATTTTCAGTCAGGGAGTAGAGGAGCTGGCACAGTATTATGAAAAGATATTTACGACCGATTCTTTCCGGGACATTAGCCATGAAAAAGTAGTACAGATTAAGTTGAAAGATATACTTTGATAAATCAACTATTGTTTGTATCGGTTTGCGTAAGATCAAACACATAAATGATTTAAAATGAATAGAAAAAAATTAGCACAAGATACCGTTGATATTTGTAATGCGGGAAACTATGCTGTTAGCGGAGCAATTGTTGATATACAATCGCAATTGGAACATATGACCGTAGGCACACAGTTTTTTACTAGTGAGCAATTAACCACACTTGATACCACGCAAACTGTAAAAACTGAATATGATACTCTGTTTGAAGTAACAGCAGAATCTTCTATAGCAGCAATTCACAGATTGGCTCAGGAGGAAGAACGTGTGCTTTGTCTGAATTTTGCCTCTGCCAAAAATCCAGGAGGTGGATTCCTAAATGGTGCGATTGCACAAGAGGAGAGCTTGGCCATGTCCTCAGCACTATATCATAGTCAACTGCTGGTGCCAGAATTTTATCAGCTACATCGTAACATGACTTCTTGTATCTATACAGATAGTATAATCTACAGTCCAGCAGTGCCTGTATTCAGAAATGATCATGGTAGTTTGATCCCGTATAGTTCTTGCGACTTTATAACCAGCGCAGCAGTAAATGCCGGTGTGGTTACAGAACGAGAACCGCAAAGTGTTGGAGATATTGAAGAGTTGATGAAAAAGCGAATGGATAAATTGCTGGCTTTGTGTTACCATAAAGGGCAGGATACCCTTCTACTGGGCGCCTGGGGTTGTGGCGTATTTCGTAATGATCCCGTAATGATTGCCCGGCTGTTTCTTCAATTACTTACTGGAAAATATAAGAATGTATTTAAGCGTGTTGTATTTGCGGTATATTCCAGAAACCCTAGATTTATAGCACCTTTCGAAGCAGCATTCGGGAGTATTAATAAATAAATAATACTTATGAGCAGAACACTCGTCATAGGCGATATACATGGGGGGCTCAGGGGCCTGGAGCAGGTCATGGACAGGGCTGCGATTACGACCAGCGATACACTCATCTTCCTGGGCGATTATGTAGATGGCTGGAGTGAATCGGCACAGGTCATCCGCTTCCTGATGGCGGCGGGCAAACTGCAGCGGTGCATCTTTATCAAAGGCAACCATGATGTAAAATGTGAACAATGGTTGGGGGGAGAGGTAGATATGAGTGTATGGGCCAAAAACGGCGGACTCTCTACCATAAAGAGCTATGAGCAGGTGAGTGATGCCGAAAAGCGGGAACACCTGGAGTTTTTTGAACAGATGAAACCCTATTATATAGATCAGGCCAATCGCCTGTTTGTCCATGCCGGGTTCACAGCACAGTATGGTGTGGATCATGAGGCACATCAGTCTACATTTAATACCGATCGTACCCTGTGGGAAATGGTGGTGGCTATGGACCACAACGTAGAGCAGCACTCTGTCTTATATCCTAAGCGGCTGAAACTGTACCACGAAATATATATCGGCCATACGCCTACACTAAACTATGGCCAGCGTGTACCTATGCAAGCGATCAATGTATGGAACGTCGATACCGGATCTGCTTTTGACGGCAGCCTCAGCCTCATAGATGCCGATACCAAAGACTACTGGCAGAGCGCCCCTTTGCCGCAATTGTACCCCGATGAGCGGGGCCGCAATGCCCGATCTTTTAACGAACAATAATTCTTCAAGCATAAAACTATTCTATATGAATCCCTTACTGATGACAGACGGATATAAGGTAGATCACCGCAGACAATATCCCGAAGGTACTACACTGGTATATTCTAACTGGACACCCCGCAAAAGCCGTATAGAAGGGGTAGAGGAGGTGATCTTCTTCGGACTGCAGTATTTTATCAAGAAATATATACTCGAGGATTTTGAAAGAGACTTCTTCGGTCAGCCAAAAGATAAAGTGGTGGCACAATACAGCCGCAGGATCAATAATTATCTCGGTCCCAATAGCGTAGGTACAGAACATATAGCCGCCCTGCACGACCTGGGTTACATACCTATGGTCATAAAAGCACTGCCTGAGGGAGCAGCCGTACCGATCCGCGTGCCGATGTTTACCATGTACAATACACTGCCCGAATTTTTCTGGCTCACCAATTATTTCGAGACCCTTGTATCGTCCGTGGTCTGGATGCCCTGTACCTCGGCTACTATAGCCCGTGCCTATCGCCGCATCCTGGATCGATATGCAGCAGAGACCTCTACCGCACCCGGTTTTGTAGACTGGCAGGGGCATGACTTCTCTATGCGGGGCATGGCCGGTATAGAAGCAGCTTTACTTTCCGGCAGCGGCCACCTGCTCAGCTTTTCCGGTACCGATACCATACCGGCTATAGACTTCCTGGAGCAGTACTATGGTGCCAACTCAGACCAGGAGCTGATCGGGGGCTCTGTTGCCGCAACAGAACACTCGGTAATGTGTATGGGTACTACAGAGGGAGAACTGCATACATTTAAGCGACTCATTACGGAAATATACCCTTCCGGCATCGTATCTATCGTGTCTGATACCTGGGACCTGTGGAAAGTGCTGCTGGACTATCTGCCACAGCTGAAGCAGGTTATTCTGGATCGTGAGGGCAAGGTCGTGATTCGTCCCGATAGCGGCGATCCGGTAGATATCCTCTGCGGTAAGGCAGATGCTGCTGAGGCTCATGTACGCAAAGGGGTGATAGAGCTGCTCTGGGATACCTTTGGCGGCGTGGTGAATGATAAGGGATATAAAGAGCTGGTGCCACAGATAGGAGCCATATACGGCGACAGCATTACCCTCGATCGTGCGGTACAGATCTGCGAACGGCTGAAGACCAAGGGCTTTGCCTCTACCAATGTGGTACTGGGCATAGGCTCCTTTACCTACCAGTATAATACCCGCGATACCTTTGGTTTTGCTATGAAAGCTACCTATGGCGAAGTAAACGGCGAGGGCCGGGCTATATACAAAGATCCGGTTACGGATGATGGTACCAAGAAATCGGCCAAAGGCCTGATGAAAATTGTGCGCACAGATGGTCGCTACCAGCTGCAGGACGAGGTAAGCTGGGCCGAAGAACAGACGGGCGAACTAAAAGAGGTATTTCGTGACGGTAAGCTGCTAATAGATGATACATTAAGCGCTATAAGAGCCAGGGTACGTGCTGCAGAGCAGGTATTGCAGGATTAATTAGTGTATTGTTGATCATGGACACACGCGGGGCGCGTGCGCCAGCTGAGGAACAAGCTTTCGGCTCCCACTCGTCTTATCGACCGAAGCGTCAGTGGAGTGGAGATATCTCCTGATCGCTTGAGTATTAGAGGAGATTTCTCGGCGCCGCTGCGCTCTGCTCGAAATGACGGGAACACTCAATTAATTTAAGGCAAGTGCTGTGAGCACGCCAGCTAGGGTTTCGTCTCCCGCTTCGTCATATCGACAGAAGCGAAGCGAAATGGAGATATCTCCTCTGCCTGCATCATCGTCATGTCGACCGCAGTGGAGACATCTCCTTTTGTACTTTTGCATTCAGGAGATTTCTCGGCGCCGCTTCGCTATGCTCGAAATGACGGGAATAAAAAGCTACACTAGTGCACGCGCCCTCGCATGTGCATTGTTTGTACATGCTATTGTCTTTCTTTTTGTATTTGGGTTTTATCCTTCTATATAATTTAGTACCACTACTTTACGTTAGTGCAATGAAACAGCAGGAGCGGTATGCGCTTTGTATTACTGCTACTGTATGTATCATTTATTTTATACTTTTGCGCTCAAATGAATACTATGCCCCCACGTCTGGCCATTGTAATACCTTGTTATAATGAAGAGGAAGTACTGCCCGAAACCTCGAAGAGGCTTAAGGTCTTACTGGATGATTATATAGGCAAACAATTGATTGCTACAGACAGTTATGTGCTGTTTACAGACGACGGCAGTAAAGACCGTACATGGGAGCAGATTACCCGCCTGTACTCTTCGCACCAGTACTTTAAGGGCTTGAAACTGTCCCGCAATTTTGGTCATCAGAATGCGCTGCTGGCCGGCCTCTTTCATGCCGATGATGCTGATATTATTATCTCTATCGACGCCGATCTGCAGGACGACCTTAATGCTATGGAGGAGATGATACAGGCTTATCTTAAGGGCTATGATGTGGTGTATGGGGTGCGCGATGACCGCAGTACCGATACCCGTTTTAAACGCAATACAGCCCTGGCTTTTTATAAATTATTATCGGTGATGGGGGTAGAGTCTGTGTATAACCATGCCGACTACCGCCTGCTGAGCCGCCGGGCTATGGATGCCTTTAAATCTTTTGAAGAAGCCAATCTGTACCTGAGGGGTATGGTACCTATGATCGGTTTTCGCCAGACCAGCGTCTATTATAAGCGTGGTGAACGATTTGCCGGAGAGAGCAAGTATAACCTGCGTAAAATGCTGTCTTTTGCCTGGAATGGTATATCCAGCCTCAGCATTAAGCCGCTGCGTTTTGTAACCTTCTGCGGCTTTGTCATTTTTGCCATTACGGTATTGCTGAGTATATATGCACTGGTAGCCTATCTGACGCATCATACAGCAACCGGCTGGGCATCTACCGTAATACCGATGTATTTCCTGGGTGGCATACAGTTACTGTGTATAGGGCTGATCGGGGAGTATGTAGCCAAAATGTATAAAGAGGTGAAACACCGCCCCCGCTTCATTATAGAAGAGCATTTACAATAAACTATCTTCCGTATCTTCTGATATATAGACCTGTACAGATAAGTCATCTGTACAGGTTTTTAGTAATTCCGATACGCTGAGGCCGGATACCGGATGTACATAATCAGCTGCAATATCGGCCAGCGGCTGCAGTACAAACCGGCGCAGCTGCATCCACGGATGCGGTATCTGCAGATCCGGTGTATGGATCACTTCGTGGTTGAAGAATATAATATCAATATCGATTTTGCGGCTGCCCCATTGTATACTGCGGGTGCGGCCCAGCAAGTGCTCGATCTCCAGTACATGGGTCAGTAATGTTGCGGCATCGAACTCCGTCTCCAGTTGTATCGCCTGGTTCAGGTGCGGGGGCAGGTCTTCCTTGCCCCAGGAGGCCGTTTCGTATAGCGGAGACAGGTTTACGATATGCCCCACCGTGCGGCGCAGCATTTGTACGCATTGGTATAACGTTGCCTCACGGTTGCCTTCATTGCCGCCGATCAGCAGGTAAGCAGTATTCATCTGGTATAATTAGTGCTGGTTTTGCAGTTGTGCGCCGAAAATGTCTTCAAAATGCTTCAGGAAGGTCTGTTTAACCGCCACCTCATCTACAGGTCCGTTCAGCTCTTTCTGCATACTGGTTACGCCCTTGTCGGTAATGCCGCATGGCACGATGAAGTTAAAGAAGTTAAGGTCGGTATTCATATTGAGCGCCAGTCCGTGAATGGTGATCCAGCGGCTGCAACGCACGCCCATAGCGCATATTTTACGGGCTTTTGCCGGGTTATCGGCATCGATCCATACGCCGGTTGCGCCTTCCAGTCTTGCGCCGGTAATGCCATATTCCGCGATGGTACGGATCACTACTTCTTCCAGGGAGCGCATATACCAGCCCAGGTCGGTCTTGAATGCTTCCAGATCCAGTACAGGGTAGGCAACCATCTGGCCGGGACCATGATAGGTAATATCGCCGCCACGGTTGGTTTTATAGAAGGTTACCCCCAGCGATTGCATATGCTGGTTATTGATCAGCAGGTTTTCCACGGCACCGCTTTTGCCCAGTGTGTACACATGCGGGTGCTCACAGATAAAAAGGTGTTGCCCGATCTCCTTGCCCTGCGCCAGTTCCGGGGCAGAAACTCGCTCCGCTTTAATGTCCAGTCCCTGCTTCATGATCTGTTCCTGCATATCCCAGGCATCGCCATATTCTATATTGCCTAAATCCTTAAATTGTACGGAGATCATAACCTTTATATATTTTAGCTTGCAAAATTCGGTAATTATTATGTAAAAAATAAGCGGGCAATATTGAAATTGCCCGCTTAGGTATAAAAAAGATTGATATTTTACTGTGCTGTAGCTGTATCTTTCATGCCGGTAAACTTACAGTGCTGTCTTTCGCCGGAAGCCAGTGTCAGGGATTCCAGGTATACATAGATCAGGTTACCGTCGATCTGGATCGTAGGGTGAATACTTACCACACCGTTGTTAAAGGTATTGAATGTGGTATTAGGATTGTCGGCAGTGCCTTCAAAACCTGCAATGGAAGTATTACCTGCATACATGACCAGGCTGATCTTGTTCGGATCCTGTACCAGTTTAATCTCTACGCTGTCGGCAGTAATAGGGAATACTACGTTGTCATGCGTACAACGGGTTGTACCTCTGTACTTACCTACAAAACGGCTTGCTGTCTTAATCTCACACTCTGCACCTTCATATCCCGTAGGGCATTGACACAGACCATCGGTACAGCTACCACCGTTCTGACACAGCAGTGTAGTACAAGGGTCCTGCTCGCAAGAGCTGCTTAATACCATACCACCGATTGCAAAGAAACCAAAGCCGGCTAATAATATAGATTTAATTCTTTTCATGTTTTTGGATTTGATCATACCACATCGATCCCGCCACGGGGATCAAAAGCTAAAGTTAAAATAATTTTTATAAAATCCTCTACTTAGCCCAGGAAATATTTTAACAGGTGGCATTGCTCCTTGGTCTGCAATTTGCAGATTGCTTTATCCTTAATCTGTCTTACACGCTCTCTGGTGAGTCCGAAATGTGCACCGATATCTTCCAGCGACACGGCATGGTCGTAGCCGATACCGAAATACATTTTCACTACAGTACGTTGTTTGTCAGACAATACATTTAACGTACGGTCGATCTCCGTTTTCAGTGATTGTTTGTTCGTGATCTCGTTATCTACCGATGAGGCATTTTCATTGGCCAGAACATCCAGCAGGCTACCATCTTCTGTGTCAGAGAAGGGGGCATCTACGCTGACGTGGCGGGTAGATACACCTATTGTGCTTTCCACCTCTTCAATATCGATCTCCAGTAAAGTGGCGATCTCATCTGCAGAGGGTTCTCTTTCATATTCCTGCTCCAGTGCAGTATATGCTTTACCTATTTTATTGGTCAGTCCAACTTTGTTCAGTGGCAGGCGTACTATGCGGCTTTGTTCTGCCAGGGATTGCAGGATAGATTGGCGAATCCACCATACTGCATATGAGATAAATTTAAAGCCTTTAGTTTCATCAAAGCGTTGCGCAGCTTTAATGAGGCCAAGATTACCTTCATTGATCAGGTCGCTTAAAGAAAGGCCCTGGTTCTGATACTGTTTTGCAACAGAAACCACAAATCTTAAATTGGCTTTGGTAAGGCGTTCCAGCGCTTTCTGGTCGCCCTGCTTTATCCTGATAGCCAACAGCACTTCCTCCTCCGGAGTGATGAGCTGTACCTTTCCGATTTCCTGCAGATATTTTTCCAGGGATTGACTCTCCCTGTTCGTAATCGATTTGGTGATTTTAAGCTGGCGCATTGACATAATTGTGTATATTTTTATCTTATAACAGAACTGTTTTAAGGGTGATTTAAAGGATTTTTAACATATTACGATACCAAATTTAACGATTAGTTAATGTAATTCCAAAAAAAATATATCAGGGCCTAAAAAAATGTTAGGGAAGTTCCAAAAATTAAAAAAATAATTGAAAGACTTGTTTATGTCATTTTTTTTAGTCTTATTGCAGAAACATTTTTCGCGTTTAATTTTTTTGTATGAGTAAAAAAAATCAATATACTATAGAGATACCAATACGTTGCAGTCCTAGTATTTTATATGAATTCTTGTCCACACCAGCGGGTCTCCAGGAGTGGTTTGCAGATGAGGTGAATCAACGTGATCAATCTTTTTTCTTTAGCTGGAAAGGTGTGGAAGATGAAGCAGAATTACTGGAAATGGCAGAGAATGAATTTGTACGTTTCCGCTGGGACTACTATGATGATGATGAATATTTCGAATTCCGCATTACCCAGAGTGATGTAACCAATGAAACGATTTTGCAGGTAACTGACTTTGCGGATAAGACTGATATCAAAGATCAGCAGCAGTTATGGAATCGCCAGGTTAATGATCTGAAGCATCGCATCGGAAGTTAAGATATACCGATCATAATATTAATATCGCATCACAGGCCGTTATACAGGGGTAGCCCTTGTACAACGGCCTTTTTTTGTAAGGTTTACCCCTGCATTATTGGATTTCATCGCTAAGGGTAAGCATAGTATATTTGCACATCTATTCTGACAGATAATAATTTATGAACCTGGGGATCAAAAAACTGGATAAACTCATTCTGAAAAGCTTTATGGGCCCGTATGTGGTCACTTTTTTCATTGTGTTGTTTGTATTCCTGATGCAGTTTTTCTGGCTGTATATGGATGATCTTATCGGCAAAGGTCTGTCCTTGCAGCTGATCCTGGAGCTCATGATCTATATGTCCGCCACACTGGTGCCTATGGCCATGCCACTGGGTATCCTGCTGGCTTCTATCATGACATTCGGGGCGCTGGGCGAAAACTATGAGCTGGTAGCAATTAAGTCTTCCGGGATTTCCCTGTTCCGTTTTCTGCGGCCGCTTACTTTATTTATTATCGGAGTGGTAATAGGTATGTTTCTATTCAGTAACTACATCATCCCTAAAGCTAACCTTAAGGCCTATTCTCTCTTGTATGATATGCGCAACAAGAAGCCTACGATGAGTATTAAGCCAGGGGTATTTAACCGCGGGCTGGGTAGTTTTGTGATCCGTATAGGTAGTAAAAGCGAAGATGGCAGTACCATCTCAGATGTGCTCATCTATGATCACAGCAAGGGCGGTGGTAACAATAATGTGGTTGCGGCGGAGAAGGGTAAAATGTACCTGAGCAATGATAAGCGCTTCCTGGTGTTTGAGCTGAACAATGGCTGGCGTTATGAATTTAAAAAAGATAATGAAGGACAGTATGAGCAGCAGCGAATGTTCTTCAAAAAATGGAATAAGGTAATAGATGTATCCAGCTTCGGCTTCTCGCGTACCCGCGAAGACCTTTTTAAAAGCAGCGAAGAAATGCAGGATATTGCGATGCTGAACAAGAGTGTGGATAGTACCTATAAGCTGATAGGGAAGGACCGCCGCGAACTGAAGAAAAGCACCGGCTATTATATAAGCCTGTATAAGAAAGACGGCGACCTGAAAGACCTGGATGCTAAAATAAATGCAGCCATGAAGACTGATAAGCCTGTGTACAGCAAAGACCTCATCAGCCTGTTTGACCGGGAACAACGCAATGACATTTCCGGAAAGGTGGTCAATAATGCACAGAGCATACAGCGCTACCTGTCTATCAATGCAACCAATAACGAAATTAACTATACCAAACTGAACCAGTATAATATGCAATGGCATAAAAAGTTTACTTATGCTTTTGCCTGCCTGGTGCTGTTCCTGATCGGTGCCCCGATGGGGGCTATTATCCGTAAAGGAGGCCTGGGGTTGCCGATGGTTATATCCATACTGTTTTTCGTAGTATACTTTATCCTGTCCTCTACAGGTGAGAAGCTGGCGAAACAGGGCAAAATGCCTGCCCTGGAAGGCATGTGGCTGGCTACAGTCTGCCTGATGCCCATTGCGATCATTATCCTGGTACAGGCACGTAACGACTCACCTGTATTTAAGAAAGAAGCGTACATCAACCTTTGGCGCAAAATCAAGGGTATATTTGTTAAGGAACAAGCACAACTGAAATAAATGTTTGACTTACTTCCGGTAGCCCCCGACAGCGCATTTGCCTGCAGTAAAAAGGGAGTGTATACCTTCATCCGTTGCTTTCTGGCCTGGGTCGTGCTGGGTGGTATACTATTGCTGACATACAGCAATCTCCCGCTGTTTAAGTGGGTGCATACGCATCATATTCACCTGGGTGATATTTTCTTTAGATGCTATACTGCAATAGGTACCGCAGTGGTGATTATACCCGTATTGCTTGCTTTGTTCTGGTACCGTTATCGTAATCGTTATTTTCTCTTACTGGTCATCAGCACACAGATCGGCTCTTTGCTGATCAACCAGGCTATGAAATTTGCCTTTGCACATGCACGTCCGGTTGCTTTATACGGGGCCGAACCCTGGTTTCATTATATTAACGGAGAGGTGTTGCATCGGGCCCATTCCTTCCCTTCGGGTCATACAGCAGGAGCCTTTGCCTTTGCATTCCTGTTGTCCTTATTGTCCCGCAGACAGTCGGTACTGAAGGCTATTTTGCTATTCTTAGGGGCACTGCTGGTCGCTTATTCCCGTATGTACCTGGGGCAGCATTTCTTTACCGATGTCTATGTAGGCAGTATAGAAGGAGTGGTAGTATGTACCGCTGTATTGCTGGCCTTTTATAAAGCAGGATATTGTCGCTTTATATAAATTTTTCTATAAAAGAATGGCGCGCCGGTACCGGCACGCCATTCTTTTATAGAAAAAAGTTCTTTAGAAATCAACATTGATCATGGCCGTCTGGCCATCAGATTTCTTTACTTTGAAATAGGTTCTTTCTCCGGATTTGAACTTTTGTATGGTAAGAAGATAACTTTTGGCATTAAATACCGGGATGCTGCCAATCTGCAACACTACATCACCCTCTTTAAAGCCCAGTTCAGATCCCTTGCCCGGAGTGTCTATACTGTATATATAAGCACCCCCTTCACGGGCATCCAGTTCATTAATGCCCAATCCCAGTACGTCCTTTACAATAGACTTTGCTCCTCTGTAATTAGGGTCAGTAACAGGCGCATTGTTTTTCGGACCGGAAGGCTTCTTTACAGGTTTCTTAGCACTGGCAACAGGCTGGGTGGCAGTGGTAGCCGGTTTCTGTACCGGACGTACCGGAGCTTTGCTTGAAGGCTGGGTAGTCACCACAACGGCTTTTTCCACAGACAGGTCCTTGTCGGTTACCGCAATCGTCTGACTGCTGTAGGAAGGTGTTCCCGCTTTATTGACCGAACTGATAACGTTCATGATATAACGGGTTACCGTTGCCATACCGGTAAAATTGATACTGCTAACCTTATCCGTCTCTGCAATAAACTGCTGGTTGTAACCGGTAGAGAAGGACAAGGTTGGGATCTGCTCCTCTATGAATTTGGTATAAGATGCCGTATGCGGGTAATCTTCGCCTACTTTAGGATTGTACTCTGCGGAGGCGCCTTTAATAGCTTGTGCAAAGGTAGCAGCAGTGCCCGCACCATTAATATAGATCTCGCTTCTTTCGTTCAGTTTACCTACAGCGGTAATGTCGATGGCATAAGCAATCTTTGATTTGATGTTGGGAATATTCAGGAATGATTGCGCGCCTAATGCGCCCAGCTGACTGCCGGAGAAGGCTACAAATGCATAATTGTATTGTTTGTATTCCGGAGCTTTCAGCAAGCTGGCCAGCTGCAGTAAGGTAGCCACACCACTGGCATTATCATTGGCCCCGTTCAGTACCTCACCTTTGTTACCGGCATATAACTGGTCATAATCGGCCATGATCACAATGGTGCTTGCCGCATTATTATTGATGGTACCGGCTATATTATAGCCTTCTTTAAAGTCATTTCTGAATTTCGGACTGCTGAATACCGGTGTAAAGTAGTCTACCCCTTTAAAATAATCATTGTAAGCAGTCTTGGATATAATCCACACCGGAATCTTAATGTCCCGGTTGATAGGCAGGTTGCAATAATTCTTAATCGTCTTCAGGTCAATGCCGTTGTTGGAATCGTCAAAAAGGTATAATGCAGTCGCACCGCGATCCTGTGCATTCAGGATCTTTTTGATGAGTGGCTGAATACTTTTTTCATTGAACTCATGATTGCCCGGCAGATCGAATAAGGGGGTTAGCCAGGCGGTATAATTAGCAATAGTACCCGGAATTATATAGGAGTTGTTATCCTCATTGGCACAAAAAGGGAGTGGTAATACATCTGTATTGATCACTACATTCTTATTATTGATCAGGAAACGGGACTCGACTGTCGCACTGCGGCCAGTCACATATTTGAACATTGATTTATAACCGATAGTACCATAGCGGGTCAGACCGATCTCACTCATGCGTTTTTCGATATGTGCTGTAACGTTATTGTACCCGGGCGTGCCTATAAGCCTGCCCGTATATTTGTCCTGAGACAGCTCTGCAACATCATTGCGCAATGCCTGTATGAGGGGCTCATTATTCGGAACAGTGCTTTTATTGGTATTAAGTATATTTTTGAGCAACTGCCCATGGCTGGTGGGGCTTACCGCTAAGAGCATGGCAGCAGTGATCAACTTTTTATATTGCATTAATATTTATTTTATAAGGAGTTACAAATCTACTGGAAGACATAGGTTTTGCAAAAATTATAACGTTAAAAAAAACGCTGTTGTTGTAGGACAGCAGCGTTTTTATAATTTCTTTTATTTTTCCCGGTTTCTCTTCTTCTTTAGCTTGACCTTCACTTTACTCTCATTACCGGTGAGTAATCGTTGTATATTCTTATGGTGTGTCAGTACCACCAGCAGAGCAGTGGCCACAGCGAACAGCATATAGGATGGTTCCTGACCCTTGAAAATAAATAATAATAATAGTGGGAAGGCTACGCTGGCGGTAATAGAGCTTAAAGACACATATTTGGTCAGGATAAGCATGATTATAAATACAATAACCAGACAAAGCGCTACAATCCATTGTATACCCAGGATCATGCCAAACAGAGTGGCAATACCTTTACCACCTTTAAAGCCCGCAAACAAGGGGAATACGTGGCCTATAACGGCAAGGAGACCTAAAGCTACCTGCAGATTTGTAAATGCGTTACTCATATCGTTATGAGAGTACATGGAAAGATAAGCCAGCTTTACAGCTACAAATCCTTTCAGCATGTCGACCAGCATTACTGCAATACCGGCATTTTTACCTAATACCCTAAAAGTATTGGTTGCACCTGCATTACCACTGCCGTGTTCTCTGATATCGATTCCAAAAAACTTTTGACTTACCCAAACTGCAGTAGGTATAGAACCTAACATATACGCCAAAGCCAATAAAAAAACTATATTCATGTTTGTTTTTCTGAAAAATAGCCTCAAAGATAGTAATATTTTTGAGAGCACATAATAATTTGTTAACTTAATGTTGTCGTGTCGGCGTTAATTTTATCAAAAGTTTTGAGTCCTTTTATAAAATATTGTGCCACAATACTGTGGGGATGGATGCCGGTAGTATTCCGGTTTTGTATCAATTGTTGTGCGGCTTTCCGCTTTTTGAACCACTTGCCGAAGCTGCCGTAAAAATGGAAATGTGCCTTAGCTACAGCCCATATATTTTTAACATCTCCTTTTAATAAAAACGGCAGACAGGCTACTCCGTCCAGCACCAGGCGGAGCGGGATGAGCCAGAACAGGCGGGACGCCTTTTCGTTTTTCAGGAGTAAAACAAGGTTGTTGCGGAAATTGTAATAGGTTTTTTGCGGGCTGCCATAAGAGATAATGCTGCCTCCGACATGAAATACTGTTGAGCCACCAATAGCCCCGATCCGGTAGCCGGCATTTTTCAACCTCCAGCAGAGGTCAATCTCCTCCATATGAGCATAGAGGTCTGCATCCAGACCGCCAACTTCATGGTATTGCTGTGCCTTGACCATCAGGCAACCGCCACTGGCCCAGAATACTTCGATGTCATTGTCATACTGATGGTGATCCTGCTCTAATGTGCTGAAAATACGTCCGCGACAGAACATATAACCCCATTTGTCCATGAAGCCACCGGCTGCACCGGCATATTCAAAATAGGGACGATCTTTCCAGAAGCGGATTTTCGGCTGGCAGGCAGCCAGGGAAGGGTATTGCTGCATGGCCTGCAACAATGGTGGAAACCAGTTGTCGGTAACTTCAAAGTCAGAGCTGAGCAGGACATAATATTCGGCCTGAATTTGTTTCAAGGCCTGGGCATATCCCCATGCAAAGCCGTGGTTCTCTGTTAAACGAATCAGCTTCACCGAAGGGAATTCGTGCTGAATAAATTCAGACGTATTGTCCGGTGAAGCATGATCTACAACTATGACATCATAACCTGATGCCGCTTGTTCAATAATTTTAGGTAAAAACAGTTTGTGCCACGCTATACTATTGTAGCTGAGTATGACTACTGCAGTGCTGGATTCACAAACTATCACAATGGGTCTTATTTATACTTAGGCTCGTATAAAGAACTTTCGTTAACAGGAACGTTGTCTTTCTGATTTACAAATTTATGCTTGTACAGGTTGTAACAGCCTGACCATGCAAAAATGAAAATACCAAAAAAGCCTAATACGAAGAAGAATCTGGATGAGTTTGGCTTATCTAATTGAATATCCAAATCGTTATCTAAAAGCTCTTCTTTATTTGTGTTATGGTTCTGATCCATTATGTTATAAATTTCTAAATAATTCCTCGCAAAATTAATAGAAATAGATTCAATCTACAACTGTTTTGTAAAATAATTTTTACAAGGTATCTGCAAAAGCTCTCAGGGCAGTGATCGCACCGCTTTTGTCATTTGCTTTTGCCTTTTGTACTACTGTATTATACTTGTTGATACGGCTCTGCATTTTCGCTTCTACGGTAGCATTTGGCGCCTGGCTCAGCTCGCTTTTGGCTGCTGAAATTGCGGTACGCATCTGGCTTTGCAACGTTTTTAAAGCCGCATCACTATTTGCGCCGTTTGCCTGCTCATAAGCAGTGATATTAGCAGTGAATGAAGATTTACTCACAGTAGCTGTTGCAGCAGTATTATTTTGTTGTGCTATGCTTTGTGTATAACCGCCCAGGGTCAGTGACAAGGCGATAAGAGCAATTCTGATATTCATGATTATTAGTTTTTAAGTTCTCAAATATAAAATTAATTTATAAAAAATGTATCGTTTATTTAAGATTGCTGTAAATGATGGTATAATTTAACGACTTCTGCGGCTTCCCGCACATCGTGTACCCGTAAAATAGCTGCACCATTTGACAATCCCCATGCATGTAAGGCACTTGTACCATTCAGGGCATGTTCTGTATCAGTACCCAGTGCTTTGTATATCATCGACTTCCTCGAAACACCCATAAGCACCGGCTTGTTCAGTATACGGAATGCTTCCATATGCTTCAGCAAGGTATAATTGTGTTTCAGGGTCTTGCCAAAACCGAATCCGACATCCAGTACAATATCTTTAACACCATATTGTTCCAGCATCTTGATGCGCTCTGTAAAGAAATCCATAACAGCGGTCAGTACGTTATCATACTGCGGATGCTGTTGCATATTACTCGGTGTGCCCTGGATATGTGTCAATATATAAGACACCTTTAAATCCCCAATGGTTTGAAACATAGCTTCATCCATCGTACCGCCACTGATATCGTTTACGATTGCCGCACCCTTTGCCACCGCTTCGCGGGCCACCGCCGCACGGTAGGTATCGATCGATAAAACAGCTTCCGGAAAGGCCTTATGTATGGCTTCTGTAACCGGGACCACACGATCCAGCTCTTCCTGCTTACTCACAGGATCGGCCTTCGGACGCGTACTCACCCCGCCTATATCCAGTATGCTTGCTCCCGCCTGCAGCATTGCCGCAGCCTGGTCCAGCAAGCCATCGACAGAATTGTTTTTTCCTTTGGTGAAAAAAGAGTCGGGTGTTGCATTCAGGATGCCCATAACGAGTGGCTGATCCAGTGTAAGCAGCCGGCCACCACAGTTTAATGTATGTACCATGCTGCAAATGTAGGATTTCGGCTGATAGGCCGGTAGATAAAATCTTCGGAACAGCTGTATGCAACGAACGAATATCGTTACGCCGGGTAGGAATGCTGCCTACATACTTTCTCCGAAAGTCAGGAGATTACTGTCCGGGTCCAGCAATGAAAATTCTTTTTGTCCCCAGGGTTTTGTCTGCAAGGGTCCATTAGGGTGAATATCCACATTATGGTCCAGTAGGGACTGGTATAGCTGGTTTATATCGTTTGTGCGGATATACACCTGTCCGTAATTTTCTGCAGGGTCCAGTGCTGCGAAGGCAAAGAAATGGAGCTCAATATTGTCTTTTTCGATCATTAAGTAGCCATCATAGTCCGAAGCACTACAATTCCGGAAGCCCAGTTTATTGATGTAATAATCTATGGTTGCGGCTTTATCCCGCATGGGTAGTTTGGGATGGATAGTAGTGAGCATAAGGAATGGCTTTAAGGCACAATGTATAGAAGTTGAATAAATCATCAAAGTGAATGCTAAGATCCGATACGGTAATAGATTTTCAAGCGGGAATTTTTCAACAGGGCATTAAACCTGATTGCGCTTTTGCTATCTATGCACTATAATCCCTTTAAACCCTGAATTTTATGAATAAGCATTTTACCAGAACCCTTGCCTTGCTACTGGTGGTAGTAAGCCTCATCACCGGACTGAGCGCTTGTACAAAGTATACTTTTATGAGCTACGACAAGAAAATAATGGGTCAATGGACCTTTGAGAAGGTTACACACAAAAGTGGTTTCCTGCAACAATCGGTCAACATTACCCGTAATTATGAAGGTTGGACTTATGATTTCAAAAGAGATTATACCATTTCGGCCATCAATAGTAATACCGGCGAACGGCTGACGGGTTACTGGAGAATAGATGAGTATACAGATTATTACTATGATGAAGATGGTGTAACCAGTACCAGCACTAATTATGTATTACGTTTTAACCTGGATGATGGCAGACTGAATACAAACTATGTATGGAATATCGGCAGCATTACCGGTAATTATATCAGAGCCAGCGAATATGTAGGTAATGAACGGTGGAATTATAAAATGGCGAGAGTACAGTAAGGTTGTAGCAATACAACCTTTTTTTATGCATTAATCCCTGAAAGGTTATTCAGCAATATGTGTATGAATCCTGTATTCCGGAAGTACATCGGTCAGATACAGTTTAAAGAGGTCATGGTCAAATCCGGGATGTATGGTGATGCTTGCATGGATATGACTGCTCAGCACCGCATCTTTCTGAATGAATACGTTTGCTGTTTTGACAGAAGTAAATTTTCTGATCTGCTCTGCAATCGCTTCCGGGTATACATTTAATCCACCAATAACCCGCATCTGATCTTTCCTGCCTTTATAAAGCCAATAGCCCGCCTCATCAACAGATATTATATCGCCTGTGCCGATAAATTCCTGTCCTGATTGTCCGGCAGACCAGGTACATTTTACCCATAATTCTTTCCCATCCCGTTCCGGGCAATGGACGAATGTATACTCCAGACCACTTATAGGTTTGCCCAGTGTTTCGGGATTATGCCGGAGCATTTCTGCAGTGGCGATCGTGCAGATGCCTGTCTGCGAGGTACCGTACAGGTTGTACAGCCGTACCTCAGTATCGTGCAGGATCTGTTTTGTCCAGGTACTTTCCAGCAGATCGCCCCCCGTAATGATCGCCTGTGTACCATGCAGCAATTGTTCCCTTTGCCGGTATAATGCCGGAATCATTGAGGGGACAACAATCCAGCAGTCAATAGACTCCTGTTCCGATGCGGCCTGCAGATGACCAGAGCCATAAGTAGGGTGGCAATAAATACGCTTTTCTAAAAAAACAGATAATAATACTGCTGCCAGGCCATAACCATGTGAGAATGGAATAGCAATATAAGTGCTGCGGTACTGCTGCAATTGCAGTTGTGTATATATGTCACGAAACGGGCGATAATAACGCCATGCCCTTGTTGTTCTTTTATAAGGGTGAGGAAGTCCCTGAGTGCCGCTGCTCAATACAGTAAGGTGGCTCGTTTGTCCCGATGGGGAATAGAGCGGGGTAGTGGCCATCAGGCTGCCAATAAGGGCTTCCGGATCTATTATTGATACCGGTAGTGCACATCCCGGCATTCCTGCAATGAATACGGCATCGTATGCTTGTCCGGCAAGCCGGGCCTTAAGTGTCGTTTCAGTTGCCTCATGACCAATGAGTACAATATCGCAACCCATGGCGGACAGGGCGAAGAGCATTGTTAAAAAAGGAATACCGTTAGGGCAGGCAAGGAGTACTTTCTGTCCGCCCTTAATATTGTATTGATGGCATAGTATATGTGCTGTTTGTAAAGCTTGTTTATACAGTACCTGGTAGCTGATTTTTTGTGTACCATCATCAATAAAAGCATCTTCAATACGGGCATGCCGTACACTGTCGAGCAGGCTGATGAGGTTGTGCCCGTGCCTGGAAACAGCCCGGAGCAGGGTAAATGCTTTTTTGATTTTCTGATGGAGCCGCATATCTATCCCTTCGAGGAGACTTTGACATAGCTATACTTATTCCACAAGCGTTTTCCGAAAAAGCTGGCCGCTTGTGGCGCAACGCCCCACCATGGTTTTTGTGCAGGCTTATTACGGTATATAAGTCTGCATATACGGATAGCTGCCTGGTCGGCCTCCATTGCCAGTGCATTGGCATACTTTGGATTCGGAGCGATCATTCTTGTTTTAACCAGCGGGTAATAAATACTCTTGGCCGTAATGCCCATATGTTTCCATTCTGCCCAGTTACCCCTGAACCAGTTATCGAAGGCAGTCTTGGATGCCTGGTAGGCACACCACATCGGTGCCGGTAGCAATAAAACAATCATAGAGGAGACATTGATCACTGTTCCCTTGCTTTTGGCCAGCAGGGGCGTAAGTGCCAGTATCATTTTTGCCGGGGTCAGATAATTAAGGGTATTGGTGCGGGTAATATCATGAAAGCGATCTAAAGACCTTGCCAGGGAGCGCATAATAGATTTGCCTGCATTGGAAATAAAGAAATCGATTCTTTCCAGTTGCAACAACTGATTGATGGTCTGGTCTATCTGTTCATCATCATACAGATCGGCTGTAATAATTGCTGCAGTAGAGCCGTTGGCCTCAATCTTTTGCGCCAGCTCCTCCATCACAGATCTGGTACGGGCAACAAGGACAAGGTGCACATTATAATGCGAGAGCAGTAAACAGAGTTCGGAACCGATCCCAAAACTGGCCCCGGTCACAACAATTGTTTTGCCATTAATGGCATTGTTGAGTTTAGTTTTATTTAATTTTTTATGAGGAAACAGCACACTTTCCAATAATCGACGAAACATAATCTTGTTTTAAACTGTAATAATAGCACATACCGCAATATTCAACCTGTTTACCGACAAAAAGCCCCCGGAGGACTACGCTGATTAAACGAATCCTTCAGATGCAGTCAAAATACCAAACATTTATTTAGAACAATAAAATTTGAGATTATGAAAAAGGTAATGATGATATTGGCGATTGCTTTTAGTCTGATCGGTACAACAGCAACAACACAGGCACAGGCAAAATTACAAGTAAATATTGGAAATCAGCCGGGATGGGGTCCAACAGGTTACGATCATGTGGATTTTTATTACCTGCCGGAGCTGAATTGCTATTACGATGTGATCAGAGGACAGTTTATTGTTTTTACAAATAATACCTGGATATACAGTAATACAGTGCCTACAAGATACCGTGGTATAGACCTTTACCGTACCTACAAAGTCGTAGTCAACAGACCCAGACCATACCAGTACAACGCCACACACGTGAGACAATATGCCCGTTACAAAAATGATCGTACACAAGTCGTGATTCGCAACAGCAAAGATTATAAATACTATCAGAGTGCCGGACATCCTAACCACAACCAATGGAAAGGGAATAATGGTCAGGCAGGAAACAACAGACAAGGTCAGGGATATCAGAACCGTAATAATAATACGGTAAGAACCAATCCCGGTACAACACGTGGTAACACACAGCAATCTGTCAGAACAAACGATAACCGGAATAACGGCAACAGAAGATAGACCGGTAGAAGCGGCTTTATGAGTGGAGTATAGAGTAATGTAAAAAGGGCTGTCGAAAGACAGCCCTTTAATTATTATTTAAGTGGTAGGAACCTTACAGTTTCTGCACTTTTTGTTGCCATACCTGGCCGTTGTTATTGTTAAACTTGATGATATACATGCCTTGTGCAAATGCGCTCAGGTCGATCTGCAGTGTTTTGCTGCCATCAGTTTCACCTTCTGCAAGCATTCTGCCCAGTGCATCATATAATCTGTAATGATCACCTTTGAGCAGGCCTTCGATACTGATCAGTGCCTGTGTAGGGTTAGGATACATTTTGAAGCCCGGACGATTCGGTACATTTTTAATGCCGTTCGGGTTGATAGACATCATTAAGGCATTACTGTATACGGTCTGATTGGCCGCACAGAAGTTGAAATTGGTTGCATAAGCAGATATCTCATCTCCATGATAGAAATCTGTACCGGCTACACCGCTCCAGGTCGCTGCAGTAGCACCAGGAATATCGATACCGTTTTTGCGCCATTTAACCAGTGGGTTACTACCACCGTCTGTTACCAGTGCAGTAAAGGTTGTCGTCACACCAGAGTAAATAGTACCGCTCGGATTTCTGGTAATGAAAATACTTGGGTCACTGCTGGCCGTTACATTCAGGTTCAGGGTTACTGTACTGTCACAACCGTTAGCAGATGGGGTAACGTATGTCGCAGCAGCTTGTCCGCCAGCGGTTACAGACTGACCGTTCCAGGTGTATGGCAGCTCTTCAGAACAGATTTCCAGTGTTTCTGTAAACTGTGCTGTAGGTAATACCGTTACGCTCATCGTCGCAGTAGTGTTACAGGAAGCACCATTGGTTGGAGTGAAGGTATAGCTGCCGCTTGTAGTGTTACTGATGGTAGAAGGTACCCATGTACCGATAATACCATTATTTGAAGTCGTAGGTAATAATGGTGCTGTAGTACCATTACACAGAGGAGCTACCGCAGTAAAGGTCGGAGTGATCAGACCGCTTACTGTAATATTCTGTGTTACGTTAACCGCACATTGGTTCGGAGCCGGAGTAAATACATAGGCGCCGCTTGTGGTGTTACTTACAGTAGACGGGCTCCATGTACCAGTAATATTATTGGTAGAAGTGGTTGGCAGCACAGGCGCTGTAGCACCGCTACATAATGTTTGCGGCAGGGTGAATGTAGGAGTGATCTGGATATTAGGGATCGCTACGTCAACCGGGCCTACCCAGTCAGAGAAAGAACCACTACCACAGTTAGTACGTACATACAGCTGGTAGTTTACGTTAGGACCCATATACGGGAATACGTAAGTATTCACGCCGGTACTACCCGTAATTGGTACAATAGTACCGTTATTGGCATAATAACCTGCAGGACCATAGCTCACCTGGTAGTTTGTATTGGTTCCGTTGCCCGTCCAGGTAAGGGTACCACCGGCACAGGTTACGTTACTGGCTGTTGGCATACCTGGCAAAGGACATGTTTGTTTCGTATTCGGTACCACGCTCACCGCCAGGATATTCATCACGCCGGTTCCGCTGTGTGCAAAAGAGATACTGTCAATTTGTTTATTGCGGTTAGCGGTAAGGATGGTGATTGCAGAATCATGCAGGTAAGGACCACCGGTACCTAAGGCATTTGAGCTGATCGTGATACGACCAACACTAGAGGCCACATTGTTCCCACTGGCAAACCAGTCAGGATAGCCTTGCGTCGCAGTCTGCGTTGTACCATCATTAAAGTAAACCGTTGCAGTATGCGTAGAAGCACCACTTCCGCTTACACCCATTACATACACTTTATTCGCTCTTTTCGGAGCCAGGAAGCGTACCGTACCACTGTTGGTACCGGTCAGGCGCAGAGCGTTATTGGCAGAATAAGAGTTCATTCTGTATTTTCTGAATGTATTCTGGATGATGCGGCTTACCGGTATAGATTGGGTAGGAAAGGCACTGCTTGATGTCGCCTGGAAATCGGCAGATACCAATGCATAACCTGCACCGTCTACATCATTGTTGGTAGAAGCAGAGGCATTACCGATGCCATTGGCCACTACGTCAAAGGCCAGTCCATTCAGCGGTACCGGAGTAAGGGTATCTGTCAGGGTAGTAAATGTAACAGAAGTCCAGTTACTGGTATCGCCCACGCTACAGAAAGTACGCGCATGGAACGTATATTGTGTACCCTGGTATAAGTTAGTAAACGGAACACTCAGGCTCGTTGTAGTACCATTAGCCGCCAGGCCGGTAACACCCGATCCCGGAGCAGTACCGTCCAGTCTTAATTCGTAGATATAGCTGGTTGGCGTATTCCCTGCAGGAGGTGCAGCATAGTTTACAGTAGCACCGGTAAAGGTAATACCACTGGTGCTTAAACTGATCGGGTTTACACATACACCGGTTACAGATAATACGTTGAACATATAATCTTCAACTTCTCCATACTGGATATTACCGCAGGCATTCATTGTATTGGTGTAATAAGCATTCCTTACACGCATACGGGTAGGGCCTGTTGTCGCCGTCCAAGGTACAGCAAAAGAGCCGGTTGCCGTTGTGGTGCTAACTGCAGAATAGATACCACTATATACTTTTTCAGTTACCTCATTGAATGCACCATCCTGGTTCCAGTCAATATAAATAGCACGGTTACTGAAAGCACTGCTGGTGGTTAAAGAGAAATTTACCGTTGCACCCAATTGTGCAGAGGCAGACATGGCCGTATAGTTGCTGTATGAGGCACTACCTGTACTGTTATTGGTGATATTGGTCGTACCACCGGTAGTAGAGAAACTGGTAATGTAATAAGAACCGGGAGTGGTAGACGTCGGTATACAGTAACAGCTGGTCGGAACAGTATTTACCGCAACACTAACGGTGTTCGTAGTACTGCTTTGGCTGCTGCCCGAACAGGTTACGATACAACGGTAGTCAGTAGAGGCTGTCAGAGATGCCGCATAAGATGGCGTAATTGCACCAGCTATGTTGGTAAAGGTATTCAGACCAGCCGGAGAGGATTGCCATTGATAAGTGATGCTGGCACCGGAAGTATTGCCGGTCAGGCTTAGGGTAAATGGAACCGTAGGACAGGCCAGCGTGGCTGAAGATTGTGCCGTTCCCGCTGTCGGAGTACCGGTACACAATGGGTCAACCACCAGTGTATAATCCTGGTAGCGGCCATAACCATAGGTGCCGCAAGGATCAACACCATTATTTGCTCCGCCGGCATTGGCCAGGCGGCTCCAGGCACGCAGACGGTAGTTCCCCGGTGTAACACTTGCCGGTACGGTAATGGTCCCGGTGTAGTTGTATGGATCTGCTGCAAAATAACCCGGCATAAAAAGGGCTTCATCCACATCGGTAAAGTCGCCGTCATTATTAAAATCTGCAGCAACACCCACACCACACCATCCCAGAGAGTTCATCGCTATGGGAGTAGCAACACCTGGTGCCACATGGATTTGTTGGGTTAAATAATTTGAAGTACCACAGGCAGGGCTGTGGGTAAAACTTCCTATCGTTACAGAGTTTACACCCCAGCTGCCACAGCCGCTGCTGTAAGTCATGGTGCAATATGTCTGTGCCAGGGTTCGTTCCGGAAATCCGAACGAAGCCAGCAGCAACAGTAGTGGGGCATACCAGGGCCGTCCACGGAAAGAAGGGTAAAAATTCAACTTCATTTTGCTGTTATTTAAGGTAAGTAATTGAAATGTTTATAACGCGTGAATTTACTTTTTATTCGGGTTAAATGCAAGCATTTGGACATAAATGAGGCTCAATATAATGCTGTAAGCGTAATTTGCCAGTCGATGGAGGGGTATATTGTCCGTATCCGGATTCCTGCTTTTGGATAACAGAAATAATAAATCCGCAAAAAAGGATAGGGCTTGTCATGAGCGATTAGGATATTACTTTCAAAGACAGGAGGTTTGCCCCTATTGGTTTGCTGTTATAGAAAATAAAAAACCGGACTCTGAATAGAATCCGGTTTTTTATAAACACGCTTGGAAGCGGTATAATTATTTTTTGGCAACAACAGCCATACGTTTTTCTTTGATACGTGCTGCTTTACCGAAACGCTCACGTTGGTAGTACAGTTTCGCACGACGTACGCGACCTCTTTTGTTCACAACGATAGACTCGATGTTTGGAGATAAGATAGGGAATAAACGCTCAACACCAACACCGTCAGAAATTTTACGAACAGTGAATGTTGCCGTAGCACCAGTACCCTGACGTTTGATTACGTCACCTTTGAACGATTGGATACGCTCTTTAGTACCTTCAATGATTTTATAATTAACTGTGATATTGTCACCAGCTTTGAATGCAGGAACTTCTTTCTTTGTAGTTAATTGTTCGTGGATAAATGCAATTGCTGCTTCCATTTTAAATTATATTTATTGATGAACATCAAACAGTATGTACGAACCATTTTACAACAGCTCGCCATACAAGAATTATTTATTTAACCTCAGCTACTAAGCTTTTAAAGCTCTCTGGTTGATTCATAGCTAAGTCAGCCAAAACCTTTCTGTTCAGGTTGATTCCTTTTTCATTCAATTTATGCATGAATACGGAATAGCTCAGACCTTCTTCACGAACGGCAGCGTTGATACGTGCGATCCACAAGCCGCGATAGCTGCGCTTTTTCAGTTTACGACCTACATATTTGTAGCCTAAACCTTTCTCTAATACGTTTTTGGCAACGGTATAAACGTTTTTACGCTTACCGTAGAATCCTTTCGCCTGTTTTAGGATTCTTTTTCTTCTTGCACGTGATGCAACTGCATTTACTGAACGTGGCATAATTTATAAAATTAAAATGCTGTTTTAAATAATGTAATTTAATAACATACCTCTTTTACAGAGGGAAAAATGGGCTTAACGTAAGTTCAACATTCTCTTAACCAGTGGCAGGTTAGCAGAGTGAATCTCAGTGCTACCACGTAAGTGACGTTTACGCTTAGTTGATTTTTTTGTTAAAAGGTGACTTTTGTATGCTTTGAAACGGCGGATTTTGCCGGTACCAGTGATTTTAAAAGTCTTTTTAGCCCGTGAATGTGTTTTAACTTTTGGCATAATATTCAAATTTCGGATGGCAAAGGTATGATAATATTTTCTACTAACAATATTTTTTTAAAATAATTTCCGCTAAACCGGTCCTAATGCAATATGGTCATGCATTATGATTTTTTTGGTTTTGATTTTTTGGCTGTAACCAGACCATAAGAGTGGAGAATTTCGCTCTTTACAGCAGCATTATCCAGCTCCCCGTCCATAATAATCGTGTTCCAGTGCTTCTTGTTCATATGGTAGCCAGGCAGCACAGCACTGTACGATTCCCGGAGCTCAATGGCCCGGTCTGGATCGCATTTTACATTGATGCGTGCCGGTTGTTCATCCAGTGCCAGTAACAGGAATATTTTGTCATTCGCCTTAAATACCAGCGTCTCCTCCCCGAATGGGAAGCTTTCCGTTACATTTTCCTGGCTCAGGCAAAATGATCTGATGCTTTCAATATCCATTTTATACCGTTTTGGTTTTTGAATAACCCCATTCCAGCAGCCATTGTGCAATCTTTTGCTTGTAATCGCCCTGGATCAGGATCACCCAGTCTTTGGCACTGCCACCAGTCCCGCATTTGGTCTTTAATTTTTTGGCCAGTGACTGAAAATCTTCTTCATTACCGGCAAAGCCTTCTACCAGGGTGACCACTTTCCCGGCTCTTTGCTTTTTGTCCAGGAGTACACGCAGCTTTTGTTGTGCCGGCTCCAGGGTGTCAATATGTTCCTCCGGTTCGGATTGCATCGCCTCCGGGTTGGTCGAGAAAACCAGTCCACCCAGATCCGATAATCCCAGTTTCTTTTGCTTGCTCATAAATGTATAATTTGTTAGCCTAATATTTTTTGTTTCCACTTCCAGATTACAGATCTCGTACGGCTGTATACAGGGTAGTCTATCCGCATTCCTCCGAATGATTTAAAGAAAAATTCGATTCCGGGAATACTGCTTCCTTCAAAATCAAAATAGTCCAGTCCCAGTTCCTTCGCTTTACAGATCGCCGTCCATAACAGCAATGCCGCTGCAGATGAGTGCTTCAGCTCCGGGTTTATGGCGCTCAGCATGTAATACATGCTGCTCCGGTCGTAGAGGAACCATTGTATGCCCAGTATATTTCCTTTAGTGTCCCTCACTTCAAGACACAGACAGGCATGGTGCGCACGAGCCGCCTGATCTGCCGCAGCGATAAATTCAGGCGTCAGCGCATATTTATTGCCCTGACGTTCAAATGTACCGGAAAGCCATTGGTTGAACAAAGGTACATCGAGTTGTGTTTCCGTGACCAAAAGTTCTTTTGCTGCTTTCTGAATCAGCTTCATACGCTTCTTCTCCACCGCAGCCGATATTGCTGTCAGCTCCGGTTTCAGATCGATCAGATAAGTGCGTTTAGAAAAGGCAGTGTATCCTTTCTTCTCAAAAAAAGCACTCAGGTCTTTTGAAAATGGTGGCGTAAGTATATGATAGGCTGCTTTGGGCAGTAGTTGATAGGCCTGCTCCAGCAAGGTATAGTCTGCAGTGTTCTCCAGGAAATAGGGCCCCAGGCTTGGTGTAAGCCGTGGTGTGCGTATCAGGCGCAGCATCCACTTTTGCTCAAGGGTATAAGGCCATACCAGGACTGCTTTTTGTGTTTTATAAATAATAATCACATCCCAACTGCTGCTCACCGCATCCAGCCACCAGGGCTGGTAGAATACCGGCAACTGGTCCAGCAGGGATTGGTCCCTTATATAGGCTTCCTTTTGTGACATGATATTAGCGGAATCTTAGGGCTTGTACAATATTTACTTTTCTTACAATCAGGCTGGGTAATATCATGATCAGGGTACAAAAAAGTAGTGTCCCCAGATCAATAAGGGCCACATACCACCATTTCAGTTCTATAGGAGCGGCCTTCATATAATAAGTATTTTCGTTGAGCTGTATCAGGTGCGTGTATTGCTGGAGCAGGCATAAACCCACACCCAGTAAAGTACCCCATATAATCCCTTTCAGTGCGATGCGGGCAGCATGATAACTGAAGGTCTGCTGGATCGCTGCATTTGGCATACCCAGGGCTTTCAGTACACCGATCATATGCGTACGCTCCAGTATGAAAATGAGCAATGCAGTAGCCATATTAATAGCGGCAACAAGACCCATAATGATCAGGATAATACGGGTATTGACATTCTGAAAGTCAAGCCAGGAAAATATAAACGGGTAAATATCTTTGATCGTAGATACAGACATAGGTGGCTGCAGATATGATTGGTAGATGTCCTCACCGGTCTGTTGCGCGGTTTTGTAATCGGTCATGTTGATCTGGATCGCACTGATATCATCAGCCGCCCAGTTGCTCACCCTTCTCAGCAGGCGAATGTCGCATATACCAAAACTCTTGTCTATTTCCTCCATGCCGGTATGGTAAGTGCCCACTACCGTCAGCTTGCGTACCGGTGGTACCTCAGATTCCGGATCAAAGAATACAACAATCACGGTGCTGCCGATCTTTAGTTTCAGCCGGTCCATTGTAGACTGGGAGAGGATGATCTCCTGTGCATAACCGGAATCAGGAAACTGTATAGGCCTTCCCTCGAAGCCTATAGCTGTATTGCTTTTCAGCGGATAATCAGCTTCTACACCTTTTAGTTTTATACCCTCCAGGCTGTTGTTTGCTTTAAGGATTCCGGGCTTTACAATATAAGGATATGCCGCCTGTATGCCTTTGTGGCTGCGGATTTGTTGTAGTAATGCAGGATCTTTCCGGAAGGGTTTACTGGCGATCTGTGCGCTGGGATTGGGGTCAAAAAGCGTCACCTGTGCATGCCCCCAGAAGATAAACATCTTGTCCCGGATCGTAGTTTTGAATCCCTGCACGATAGCCACGGCCATGATCATAACTGCTACACTCAATATAGTAGCAGCAGTCGCAAGGCGGATGATGAACGATGAAAAGGTCGATTTTTTGTTCCGGGCTATTTTAGCGGCAATGAAATATGCTGTATTCAATGCAGGGTGTGTTTGAGACAAAAATAAGGTAAAGTGTTATGCTGTCATTAATTTTCTCTAAACATTTTTCTAATCCGTTTGTTTTTTCTTGCTTTGCTGATCCTTTTAAAATATTGAGATAAATGAAAAAAGTAGCCCTTTCTTTACTCATCTGTTTGGGTATAACCCATACCGATTATGCGCAAAAGAAAGATTATCAGATCAGTGCTGTCGCCTTTTATAACCTGGAGAATCTTTTCGATACAGAAGATGATCCTAAAAAGTTTGACGAAGAGTTCACCCCGAACGGTGCCAATCACTATACAGAAGCCATTTATAGCAAGAAGTTGCAGAATATGTCCCGTGTATTATCTGAGATCGCCACAGAAAAGATACCGGAAGGTCCTGCACTGATCGGCGTAGCCGAGATTGAAAATAAAAGAGTATTGCAGGATCTGCTCCAGCAGCCTAAACTGAAAGACCGGGGCTGGAAGATCGTACATTTCGAATCGCCAGATGCCCGTGGGGTTGATGTGGGCATGCTCTATAATCCACGTTTGTTCAAAGTGCTGGATGCCGAAGCATTATTTGTAGATATTAAAGAAAACGGTAAGCAGCAATACACGCGTGATATCCTGCACGTAACCGGCATCCTGGGTGGCGATACCGTTACGGTATTCGTAAACCACTGGCCTTCCCGTAGCGGTGGTGAAGCCGCATCTGCCTGGAAAAGACAGAAAGCTGCCAGTGTATGTAAGGCTATCATAGATAAGAAAGTTGCCGAGAATCCTAATGCTAAAGTGATCCTGATGGGAGACCTTAACGATGATCCGGTAAGCCCGAGCGTGGCCGAGATCATCGGTGCAGGCGGTGATAAGGATAAGGTAAAGCCCGGTGGCATGTACAACCCGTGGATGTCTTTCTTTAAAAAAGGGATTGGTACCCTGGGCTTTGGCGATTCCTGGAATCTGTTCGACCAGATCATTCTGTCTTACGGCTTCATCAATAAGAAAAATGCAGGCTGGTCTTTTTACAAAGCAGAAATCTTCAAACCAGCTTACCTCATCAGTAATTTCGGGCGTTATAAAGGATATCCGCATCGTTCTTTCTCCAACGGAGTCTGGATCGATGGGTATGCCGACCACTTTCCGACATATATTTACCTGATTAAGGAAGTGCAGCCTTAAAAATATGATTACGTAACAATGCTCTTATGGTGTACTGTGCAGGCAGTACACCATAATACTTTAGTACACCATTATAGCCAATTTGTCCGTATATTTGGCCTCGATTTGTTTTTACATTTTATAGAAATACCTAAAGCAATTAGTTTATGATAATAGAACCTAGAATGAGAGGGTTTATATGCCTCACGGCACACCCTGCAGGCTGTGCGCAGAACGTAGTGAACCAGATCAATTATGTAAAAGCGCAAGGTCCGGTCGAAGGCCCTAAAAGAGTATTGGTTATTGGTGCCTCAACCGGTTTCGGGTTGTCATCACGTATCACCAGTGCTTTCGGTGCTAACGCAGCCACGATCGGTGTCTTTTTTGAAAAAGCCCCTCAGGAAGGAAAAACCGCTACTCCGGGATGGTACAACACTGCCGCATTCCAGGATGAAGCAGAGAAAGCAGGTCTGTATGCCAAAAGCATTAACGGCGATGCATTCTCCGACGAAGTAAAACAACAAACGATAGCGCTGATCAAGAAAGATCTGGGACAGGTAGACCTGGTGGTATACAGCCTGGCCTCTCCGGTGAGAACGAATCCCAGAACAGGGGTTACACACCGTTCGGTACTGAAGCCTATCGGTGCAACTTATACAAATAAAACTGTAGATTTTCATACCGGTGTAGTATCTGAAATCTCTATCGAACCTTGTAACGAAGAGGATATCAAAAACACCGTTGCCGTTATGGGTGGCGAAGACTGGGATATGTGGATGGATGCCATGATGGAAGCCGGTGTACTGGCCGAAAATGCCCTTACCGTTGCCTACTCCTATATCGGGCCAGTACTGACAGAACCGGTATACCGTAAGGGTACCATCGGTGCGGCAAAAGATAACCTGGAGGCTACTGCATTTACCATTTCTGATAAACTGAAATCTCTGAACGGCCGTGCGATTGTATCGGTAAACAAAGCCCTGGTAACACAGGCCAGCTCTGCAATTCCGGTTATTCCACTGTACATTTCCCTGCTGTACAAAATCATGAAGGAAAAAGAAATTCATGAGGGCTGTATCGAGCAGATGTATCGCCTGTTCAGTGATCGTCTGTATAACGGGAATGCCATTCCTACAGATGAAAAAGGACGTATCCGTGTAGACGATTGGGAAATGAGAACCGATGTACAGGATGAAGTAGATACATTGTGGGCTAAAGCAACAACAGAAACCTTGCCGGAAATCGGTGACCTGAAAGGGTATAAATCAGATTTCCTGAGCCTGTTCGGATTTGGTGTTGAGGGAGTGGAGTATGGTACAGATGTAAACGAATTAGTACAGATTAAAGGATTACAATAGTTTCCTACTACATAAAGAAAAGATGCGCACCGGATCAGGTGCGCATCTTTTCTTTATGTAGTTATATGATTAAATCAGATTGTCCTTCTTTCCTGCAAGCAGGTACAGCACAGCCATACGCACCGCAACACCATTTTCTACCTGATCCAGGATAATGGATTGTTTGCTGTCTGCAACATCAGAACTTAACTCCACACCGCGGTTGATTGGTCCGGGGTGCATGATCACGATATCCTTCTTCACTGAATCCAGCAGGGATCTGGAGATACCGTAATACATAGAATACTCTCTCAGAGAAGAGAACAGGGGCTTGTTCTGGCGCTCCAGCTGAATACGCAGTACATTGGCAACATCACACCATTCCAGTGTTTTGCGTACATCATAAGACACCTTTACACCCAGTGTTTCGATGTGTTTGGGAATCAGCGTAGGCGGCCCGCAGACGATTACTTCAGCGCCTAGCTTGGTCAGGCAATAAATATTACTCAGGGCCACACGGCTATGCATAATATCACCGATGATAGCGATCTTCTTACCTTTCAGGTTACCCAGCTTCTCCGTCATCGAAAATGCATCCAGCAATGCCTGTGTAGGGTGCTCATTGATGCCATCTCCTGCATTCACAATACTGGCATTGATATGATTGGCGAGGAAATGCGGCGCACCGGTGGCAGAGTGTCTCATCACCACCATATCCACTTTCATGGATAGAATATTTTTAGCCGTATCGATCAGGGTTTCACCTTTGGATACAGAGCTGCCGGATGCTGCGAAATTAATCGTATCGGCACTTAAGCGCTTTTCGGCCAGTTCAAAGGAGATGCGTGTACGGGTTGAGTTCTCAAAAAATAAATTGACTATGGATGTATCACGCAGGGTAGGGACCTTTTTGATCGGTCTTTGCAGTACCTCCTTGAATTTTTCTGCAGTTTTAAGAATCAATTCGATATCCGATGGTAACAGATCCTTGATGCCTAAAAGATGTTTGACAGATAATGACATAATTTATTTTCCTAAATACGTTTGCTGATATTAAAAACTTAAATCTTGTGCGGGAAATTACTTGGTGCCGATCATAACGACCTCGTCCTTGCCTTCATGTTCTTTCCAGAGCACTTTCACTTTTTGGTTATTGATCACATCTACAGACATGCCCACATAATCCGGTTGAATGGGTACTTCTCTGCTGAATCGGCGATCGATCAGCACCAGCAGCTCCACATGTTCCGGACGGCCAAAGTCCAGCAGGGCATCAAGTCCCGCACGGATACTGCGACCAGTGTACAGAACATCATCAATCAGGATCACTTTCTTGCCGGATACAGAAAAGTCCAGCTGGGTTTCCTGCGCCTGGTGTAATGATCCGCCGGAATTAAAATCGTCGCGGTAAAAGGTAATGTCCAGTTTTCCGTAAGGTATATTTATCTCCGGTAGCAGCTGTTGCAGTTTCTGATGTATTCTGTCGGACAGGAATACACCGCGCGGCTGCAGGCCTATAATAACCGTATCGGAAAAGTCCAGATGATTTTCGATCAGCTGATGCGCCAGACGGGTAAGCGTAATATCCAGTTCCTGTTGTGCGTATAATGATTTCATTACCGGGTATAATATTGTGATTAAGGCGCAATCCTGTACTGTGTCCAGGAGCTGCCTTCTTCTGTTTGTTCAAATACTATTCTGTCGTGCAGGCGGCTTGCTCTGCCTTGCCAGAACTCTATTTTTTGCGGTTTGAGCTGGTATCCGCCCCAGTGTGCCGGTCTTTTTACAGCGCCCTGCGCTTCAACAGCTGCAATAGACTGCTCCAGAACAGAACGGTCTGCGATGCGCTGGCTTTGCGGAGAGGCTATAGCGCCGATCTGGCTGCCCAATGGCCTGGAATAGAAATACTCATCAGAGTAGGCCGGATCTACTTTAGAGATCAGCCCTTCTACACGGACCTGACGCTGCAGCTCGGGCCAGAAAAATACCATACTGGCATGTGGATTAGCGGCCAGCTCATGCCCCTTGTCGCTATTGTAATTGGTAAAGAAAACAAAAGAACCGTTTTCCAGTCCTTTAAGTAATACAATACGTGCATGTGGTTTGCCACTTGCATCAACAGTAGCCAGGGTCAGGGCATTTACCTCTATGCACTCAGCGTGCTGTGCTTCTTCAAACCATCTGGTGAAAAAAAGAACAGGATCCTTACCGGTTTCACTTTCAGAAAGTGTGGCCTGGCAATAATCCTGTCTGATATTGGCAATGTTTTTTGAAAATGAATCCATTTTCTTAATGGTTGCTATTGGTGGTGAAATTATTTTAAATCAGAGGTGTCCAAATATTTGAACATAACCCAGATCAATAATATTACACCAAAAATAGTCAGCGCCAATGAAGTGAAGTCACCAAATTTATCACCGATTTTATAAAAAGAGTTCAGTAATACAGATTGCATATCTAATTATTTTAAAGTCCTGCAAATTTAGTATTTAATTTCTATTTCTGAAAAAGAAAAAGCAGTATCTGTAGATACTGCTTCAAAAAACTTAAGGTCTTAACTTACCGTCAATGGCCTGGTAGACTTTTTTATCTGTGCCGCCGGTACTTTTATGTACAAATGCTACCACATGAATATTGTCCAGGTTCCAGAATTTCTGCTTCAGATTTGTAGCATCATCCTTGTTGATTTTTAATTTGTAATTGGTTACAAATACACGACCTGCCTGTTTGTTCGGAATGCTGTCCAGGACGGCAATACCGTTAAACGGTGTGATCGACTGGCGGAATACGTGGTTGTATTCATAGTCGTGGATCTCCGGTTCGATCTGCTCATCAACGATCTTGTCTTCCGTAAGGTAGATCGTCAGGAATTGCGGATCAGTAACCGCTTGTGTATAGGCCAGTTTTATGCGGATGTTATATTCATCTTTGGTTGCATCGTAGGTGGTGGTCAGGGCCATATTAACCGGAGTGCTGCTGTTTTGAGATTTCACAGCCGCCAGCATAGCATCCCACTGATCCTTATTGCCGAGCAATGCGCTTCCTGAAGCTACCGGCATTCTGTCAAAGCTGGCAGCAGGTTTGGCCGGATCTCCACCGTAGATCAGGTTAGTGATCAGCAGGCCGTCTCCCTCTCCGTTAACACCGGAACGTAAATCCTGTTTGCTGACACCGTCTTTAGGCGAAGTAAGCGAACCGGCGTGGATGGTAACCAGTTTCAGTCTGCCCGGATTTTGTGACATCAGGTCTTCTAACTTTAACGCACCCGCAGGGCAGTTGGGACATCTTACACCCGAAAACTCTTCTATATAATAATTCTTGGTTTGTTGTGGTTCTACAGTAGTAACATAGGTAGAGTCTACAGCAGCCTCACCTGCAAAGATACCCACTGGCTGCTCTTTACAGGAGAACAGAAAAGATGCACCGATAAGGGCGGCAACCGCAGGAAAACGTTTTTGAAACATATGCGTTATGAAATTTATAGCTTTCAAAGTTAATTATAAATTAAGTTATTTGAAACTACTTTTTTTTAGCACGGATATTAGCTGTAATTTTATCGGTTATATATAAAAATCAACGCTGAACATGACGCAAGAGACTAAAAGACAAAGGCAGGTAGCACAGCTTATACAGGAAGAGATGAGCATGATCTTCCAGAAAGAAGGTATTAATGTGATAAAGGGTGGTATGGTGTCGATCTCAAAGGTATCGGTAACCCCCGATCTGCTGGAAGCACGCATATATTTAAGTTTATTTAAGATAGAGCACCCGGATGTGTTGATGGACGAGATTAAAGCCAAAACGAGTGAACTGCGTGGTGCACTGGGCAATAAATTACGCCATCAGCTGCGCAGAATACCGGAGCTGCAATTCTTCCTGGACGATACCCTGGATTATGTATTCAAAATGGAGGAACTGTTCAAGCAGATCAACGACGAGAAAAAGCCTTCTTCCGACACAGACGCTGAAGCTTAGACCGGCTGATGAATGTTGCGTTTCATATTGCATTAAGATACTTTAAGGGAAAGAAGACTGCCCAGGCGATCAATATTGTTACTTGGATCAGTATCGGAGCCATTGCACTCGCTGCAGCGGCAATGGTGGTGCTGTTTTCGGTTTATAACGGACTGGAACAGTATGTAAAGGGGATGTACACATCCTTCTATCCTGAAGTGAGAATCACGCCTAAAGAAGGCAAGTTTTTTACATTTACCGATGCTCAGAAAAGTGCCGTCAGCAAAGTGGCAGGCATAAAGTATATCGGCTATGCAGCTGAGGATATGGCCCTGCTGGACGGTGTCGATCATCAGAAAGTAATTACCCTGAAAGGGGTAGATAACAATTGGTTCCTGGTCAATGATATGGCCCCTCATATGACTGTAGGTACGGCCGCCTGGCCCAATGAAAGTACAGACATCCCCTCCAATATAGGTGTTGATATCGTTGCCGAAATGGGCATTGAGGTCAGTAATCCCTTTAATAAGATCAGGATATATTACCCTAAGGCCGATGGTCTGGGAGCAGGTGCTGTTAATGCAGAAGCTGCCGTGACCAGCCTGGATCTGGCGCCATATGCAGCATTCAATGTGCAACCCGAACTCGACGGACAATATTGCCTGGTACCGATTGCAGCAGCGCAGCATCTGTTCGGAGTAGCAGGGCAGTATAGCTCTGTAGAAATATCATTGACCTCCCCGAAACTGGAAGCTGAAGTAATCGATAAAATAAAAGCGATACTGGGCAAGGACTTTACCGTTCAGAGCCGCCTGGAGCAGAATGCTACCTTATACATGGTCACCAAGACCGAAAAGTGGGCTATTTATGGTATTCTGTTGCTGGTACTGATTATTTCCTCATTCAATATGGTTGGTTCCTTATCCATGCTGGCTATTGAAAAAAAGACAGATGTGGCTATCCTTAAATCGATGGGAGCAACCCCGGTACACATCCGAAGGATATTTATAACAGTGGGGCTCTTGCTCGCACTGGCCGGTGCGCTGATCGGGATGATCCTAGGTCTGATTGTCTCCCTCATCCAGATACGCTTTGGTTTTATATCTATGGGCGATGGTTTTATGGATGCCTATCCTGTGGCCCTTAAAGGGGCAGATTTTATACTGGTACTGATCACCGTACTCAGCATAGGGTTGATTGCAGCAATATATCCTGCCCGTAAAGCAGCACGACAATTAATGATTTTCAGAGACGAATAAAATGCTACTATCTTGATTACTTCACTGCCCATTCATATCCAATCGCCGGAACCTTTAATTCAACATCAGGATAAACTGATGCTGATCGGATCCTGCTTTACCGAACATATAGGTAAGCGATTGAGCGATGCGAAGTTTCGTGTAGCAGAAAATCCGAACGGAATTCTCTTCAATCCGCTGAGTGTGGTCAAGAGTGTACAGAGCTATATGAATGCAGATGTGATCGAAGCATCAGACCTTTTTTACCTCAATGAAATATGGAACCACTGGGATTTTCATACCCGGTTTTCAGAAGTCGATCAGCAAAAGGCGCTGGACGAAATGAATGCTTCTGTTCGCAATGCGCATACCTTCCTGAAGGAGGCGGACTGGCTTATGATTACACTGGGCTCTGCCTTTCAGTATTTCCTCCATGAAGGTGACCGCGATGTCGCGAACTGCCACCGTGCACCCGGACAATGGTTTGAAAAAAAGCTGTTGTCTATAGCACAGATCAGCGCTGCGCTGGAAGAAATGATAGGCCAGTTGAAGGAGTTTAATCCTTACCTGAACATTATATTTACGATCAGTCCTGTACGGCACATTCGTGATGGAGTGGTGGAGAATAACCGCAGTAAAGCCAGGCTGATAGAAGCAGTGCATGAAATGGTGCAGCAATATACGCACTGCCATTACTTCCCGGCCTATGAGCTGATTATAGATGTACTCCGCGATTACCGCTATTACGATATCGATATGGTGCATCCCAATTTCGCGGCGACAGGTGCGGTGTGGGAGCAGTTCTATAAAGCTTATTTAAGCCCGGAGACACAGTCGGTAGCGACAAAAATGCTGGAGTTGAGTACCGCAGCCAATCATAAAGTACGTTTTCCGGAGACGCAGGCCTACGAAAAATTTCGCAGCAGCCAGCTGCAGAAAATTGCACGATACGAAAAGGATTATCCCTATATCGATTTTAGCAGAGAGAAAACGATCTTTAATGCGGAGTAATGCAAGCTTTTAGGAAGCTGCAATTTCCGGATCGGTATGAATAAGCTGGTGGTATAAACCAGTCTGTGCCAGCAGGCTTTCATGCGTACCTTCTTCCATAATATTCCCCTTTTCCAGTACGATGATCTTATCTGCTTTGCGGATGGTCGATAACCTGTGTGCAATGACGATAGCCGTACGGCCCTGGATCATCTGCTCAATCGCATGCTGAATCAGGATCTCTGATTCACTGTCTATAGAAGAGGTCGCTTCGTCCAGGATCAGGATAGAAGGGTTGAATAATAATGTTCGCGCAAAGGATAATAACTGCCTCTGACCCTGCGATAAGGTATTGCCTCTTTCCCTTACATTAAACTGATAGCCGCCTGGCAAGCGCATGATAAAGTCATGAATACCCAGTGTCTTACATACATTAATGGCCTGTTCGGTACGGATGGCGGGGTCTTTAAGGGTAATGTTATCCAGTATGGTGCCGGAGAAGAGGAATACATCCTGGAGCACTACACCAATATGTTTACGCAGGGAATAGATATCATAGTCTTTCAGCTCTGTGCCATCAATATAGATATGCCCGTTTTTGATCGGGTATAACCTGCTGAGGATAGAGATGATTGAGCTTTTTCCGGCTCCGGTATGGCCTACAAGGGCGACTGTTTCGCCGGCTTTAACACTGAACGATATATTGCGCAGCACCGGAATGCCCTCTTTGTACTCGAAATGTACATCTTCAAAACGGACATCTCCTTTTATTACTTTTGCCTGTATAGCACCGTTTTCCTGCAGGAACTCTTTACTGTCCAGTACCTGCATCACACGCTCACCGGCAATAAGACCCATCTGTAAGGTATTGAACTTATCTGCCAGCATACGCAACGGACGGAACATCAGGTTGAGGTACATATTGAAGGCAATGATCGTACCCTGGGTTACCTGGTAATTGAGCATGCGGGTTGCACCCCACCATACCAGTAGTCCCAGAGACACTGCCAGTATAATCTCTACAACAGGAAAGAAAATAGAGTAGGCCATAATGCTCTTGATATTAGCATCACGGTGCTCTTTATTAATAGCGTTGAATTTCTTTTGTTCTTTCTGCTCAGCAGCAAAACTCTGTACAATATACATTCCGGTCAGGTGTTCCTGCACAAATGCATTTAATGCAGAGATCGCATTCCGCACTCTTTTGAACGATTTGTTGACACTCTCTTTGAACCAGTAGGTGGCTAAGAGCAGCAGGGGAAATACAGCAAGGCTGACCAGGGTTAAACGCCAGTCAGTATATAGCATAATCCCGATCAGTGCGATAATGGTCAGTACATCGGCCAGTATGGAAATAAAACCTTCGGAAAAGATATCATTGATCGATTCAATATCATTGATGGTACGGGTAGTCAGCGTACCGATGGGCGTATTGTCATAATAGCTCAGGTTCTGGTAAATCACTTTTTCATGCACCTTACGGCGAATGTCATTGACCACTGTCTGGCCCAGCCAGCTGGTTACAAATGAGAATATGAAACGTAGTGCCGTCTCCAGTAGTAAGAGTCCGAACTGGATTATGGCAATATAGATCAGGCCTTGCAGCAGCTTGTTCTCTATATAATGATCAATGGTGTACTGGATGAGGTAGGGGCGGAACGGGGTGAGCACCGCCAAGATAATGCTCAGGCTTATACTGAGCCATAGCTTAGACTGATACGGTTTGCCAAAAGATAAAATACGGAGCAGTAAATTGCGGTCAAATTTCTTCTTCTTTCCTTCCAAGATCCTCTTGTTTTGGGTGCAAAGATACTTCAATATGCCTTTGCGAAATATTATCAATAAGCTAAAAAAAGCAGCGATAGTATCGCTGCTTTTTAAATAAAATAAGTCAAATTAAGATTGTATAGAATCATTCAGGTCATTATCAACCAGGATACGACCACAGTGCTCACATACGATGATTTTTTTGCGCTGCATGATCTCTGTCTGACGTTGAGGAGGAATCACGTTAAAGCAACCACCACAGCTGTCTCTCAGTACAGGTACTACAGCCAGGCCGTTTTTGTAGCTTTTACGGATACGCTCATAAGCGCTGAACAGGCGGGCATCAACTTTAGATTTAGCGTCTTCAGAACGTTTTTCCAGTTCTGTTTCTTCTTTCTCTGTTTCTTTGATGATTTTTTCTAATTCGTCTTTCTTCTGAGCCAGCATGTCTTTTTTTGCATCCAGCAGATTGTTATTCTGGTTACGTACTGCTTCACGCTCCTGTAATTCAACCAGCGCATCTTTTACGTTTTTATCGCAAAGACGCATTTCCAGGTTCTGCATTTCCACTTCTTTGGACAGTGCTTCGAACTCACGGCTGTTTTTTACATTATCCTGTTGCTTTTCGTATTTAGCGATAAGGGCTTCAGCATCTTTTTTCGCATCTTTACGGGAGGTAATATAATCATTGATTGTTTTTACCTCTGCTTCCAGGTTATTAATGCGTGTCTGTAAACCTTCTATATCATCTTCAAGGTCTTTCACCTCCATTGGTAATTCTCCCTTTAACGTCTGTAATTCGTCAATTTTGGAATCAACTTTTTGTAAAGAAAGAACTGCAACCAATTTTTCTTCAATAGAGAAGTCTTTTGCTACTGTAGCCATATTAGAAAAAATAATTTATCGGGTTTGTTTTTGTTGTCGACAAATAAACAGCAAAATTAGGAAATTTTTTATTTATAATAGCATCAAATATTTCCACGGTAAATTGTTCGCTCTCATAGTGACCGATATCGGCAATAATAATCTTCTGTTCCGCCTCAAAAAACTGGTGGTATTTATAATCAGCCGTGATGAAAATGTCGGCCCCTGCAGCCATCGCATCAGGCAGCAGGAAGCTGCCACTACCTCCGCAAACAGCCACTGTACGGATTTGTTCTTTTACGATGCCCGTATGGCGTATGCAGCCTACCTGCATCGTATCCTTGATGTGGTGGAAGAAGGCACGCCAGTCTGCCGGCTCCGCCAGCGTTCCGACCATTCCTGCACCTATAGTTTGATTGGTATTGGCCAGTTGGATCAGCTCATAAGCTACCTCCTCATAAGGGTGGCTTTGCTGCAGCGCTTTTACAATAGCCTGTTTAAGGTGTACCGGAACCAGTACTTCTATTTTTACCTCATCAACCACTTCTCTTGCGCCACCGGCGACCCCGATCGTGGGATTGCTGTCTTCGTTGCCTCTGAATGTACCTCTTCCCTGGAGGTTAAAGCTGCATTCCCCGTAATGGCCGATTTGTCCGGCACCAGCTGCAAACAAGGCATCTCTTACCGTGTCTGCATGATCGTAAGGTACATAAGTGTACAGTTTATATAAGTTCTGGTTTGTCGGGCGCAGAATCCTGCAATCGCTCAGCCCCAGTTTTGCTGCAATTTTGCGGTTCACGCCAGCCTGCATATTATCCATATTGGTATGGGCAGCATAAAGCGTAATGTTATGGCTGATCGCTTGTATAATACAGCGTTCTACCATGTTCTTCCCGGTAATGCGTTTGATGCCCGAAAAGATCAGCGGGTGGTGTGCAATGACCAGGTTACAGTTCCGGCTCAGTGCCTCTGCGATAACTTCTTCTGTGATATCCAGCGTTAATAATACGCCGGTACATTCCTGTTGTATATTGCCGACCTGTACGCCGCAGTTGTCATAGCTCTCCTGGTAGGGGAGTGGAGCGAACTGTTCTATCTCCTGGATAATATCTTTAATTTGCATATGCTCGTTCGGCTGAAAATGGTGTAAAACGTAAATATATGAACATCAAAATTAAGGAAAACGCTTTATTGGCATGCATAGCTGCCCGTTCTTTGCGCAGCGAACGTATGGCCATTACTGTTGGATGCACTATATATTTATGGAAGACAGATGCGGCAACATTCCGCTCAGATTCTTGCTGGGTGCGGCATGAGCTTAAGCATGTAGAACAATACCTGCGTTACGGATGGATTCTTTTTTTGCTTTGGTATACCTGGGAGTCATTGGTGCATGGCTATCGGAATAACCGTTTTGAGCTGGAAGCGCGCGCGGCAGAAAATGATACAACCATCCTGGAGACTTATCTTTTTGCCGCCTGATTTGGCTTTATTTTAACCTTTATATTAAGCTTTTTTACCTCATTTATAAATATTTGTGGGTACAGCTATTTAAATTTACGTTAACTTTGGTAGGCTTTTTTGTCAAAAGAGCATCAATTATATAGACATAAGTTTTAAATAGTAAACATGAAATTTCAAATCTCCTCACTCCTGTTACTTTCTGGTATGATTACCGGAGGTACTTTGAGTCTGCATGCCCAGGATGGTAAAGCACCTGTTGCATTAAACAGTTCCATCGTGGTTAACAATGGTAAAGTACTGACCTCTTTCAGAGGACAGAATGTTACTGTAAAGGGACTGGAAAAGCAATTGACACAATTGCTGAACCTGCCTTCAGGCTACTCTTTTACAGAAGAGAAAACCACGACAGACAAGCTTGGGTTTACCCATACTGCATACCAGCAGTACTTCAGAGGGGTGATTGTAGATGGCGGATTATTGCTGGTACACAGCAAAGCTGGTATCCTTCAATCAATCAATGGTTATGTGGCTACTGTTTCTGATGTAAGCACCAGCAGCTCATTCGATGAGTTTAAAGCTGCTGATATTGCCCGTGCTGCAATGGAAATTAAAAGCCAGTTCCGTGCTTATCCAAGCCCGCTGACGATTGTGAGCATTGATCCTAAGCGTAATGAACAATATGCACTGGCATATAAAGTACGTGTAGATGGCCGTTCCAAAAATGGTAACATCATCATGAGCAATGTATATATTGATGCTAATTCCGGTGAAGTCCTGGAAACAGAAAACCTGATTGCACACCAGGATGTAAATGCGGTAGCACATACATACCTGAGTGGTCAGCAGAATATAGTGGTGGACAGTGTAGGGCCGCATTATCGTTTGTTTGATAATGAGCGCCACATTACTACCCTTAATGCTGCCGGTTCGGAATATAATCAGAACGCTAATACGGGTGCCGACCTGTTCCCTCAGGCAAATGAGTACCGTGATACTTCCCTGACATGGTCTCCAAGACTGGCACTGATGACCGTGCGCCTGCAGAATGTTGGCAGTAGCAGCAACCTGTTTACCAATATCGGATGGGGTACCGGCGCGTTCCCTGCAGGTATGGTTATGTCAGATGTAGCGACCAATCCATCAATGGCGGCATGGCCTGATATTAAATTCAACTCTACCACTTTACCTTTAATTACCCGTAACCTGTTCATTTATCCTGAAGCTGGTAAAACATATACCGGTATGTTCGGTAAGTTAAACCTGAATAACGGTAACTCTACAGATACAGTTTCCTTCGATATCAACATTACCGGTACCGGCTCATTCCCATGGAGTGATACGGCAAACAATAACGGTAGCTATATTACTGCAAATGTTGCTAATCCGGCACTGGATGCGCACTGGGGTATCGAACGTACATTCGACTATTACCAGTCAGTATTCAACAGAACAAGCTATGATAACAATGGTGGCCCGGTGGTTAACTATGTAAATGGTATCTGGCCTACTTCTTATACGCAGAACAATGCAGCAGCTATGCCTTCTCCATATAACTCTATGGTGTATGGTATGGGAGATGGTGTGTACACCAATCCATTTGTAGCTATCGACGTTACTGGTCACGAGTTTACCCATATGGTCGTAGAGCATAATGGCCATAATGGTCTGCGCTACAGAGGAGAATCCGGTGCGTTGAACGAATCATTTGCCGATATCTTCGGTACCTGTGTAGAATTCTATGCTAAACCGGCAACTGCTAACTGGACTATTGGTGAACAAGTGTATATCAGCGGTGACTATATGCGCTCTATGCCTAATCCTAAAGTGAGAAACAATCCTGATACTTACGGCGGACAGTACTGGGTAAATCCTACCGATCTGAATAATGATAATGGTGGTGTGCATACCAACAGTGGTCTGCAGAACAAATGGTTCTACCTGTTATGTCAGGGTGGATCAGGTACCAATGATAATGGTTACAGCTATAATGTAACGGCTATCGGTATGGAAAAAGCAGAAAAAATTACCTACAGAAACCTGACCGAATACATGACCAACAGAGCAGATTATGAAGATGCTTATAATGGTAGCTTACAGGCGGTACTGGATCTGTATAATAATGATACTACTTCTACAGAGTATAAAAATGTAAGAGAAGCATGGTATGCAGTAGGTTTGGGTGCTGGCGGTCCGGTAGGTATCCGCAACGTAGATGTAACCAACTCAAATATCAATGTATTCCCTAACCCGGCAAGTAACAACCTGAACATCAATTCTACCCTGAATAAAGCAGTAGAAATGCAGGTAATGAATGCACTGGGCCAGCAGGTACGCACACTGCAGGTGAAGAATGGCAGCAATGCATTCGACATCAGCAGCCTGCCTAAAGGTATGTATATGCTGAACTTTGTAGTAGATGGCAAATCATATACACATAAAGTATCAGTTCAATAAGAACAAGTGAAACTATGTATAAAGAAGGCGGCCGCAATTTGCGGCCGCCTTCTTTATACGTAATTAGTATTCTATTTCAATCTGGCTAATATCACAGAATCCTTTTTATACGGGTCATTCAGGTAAATAACCCTTTGCAGGGCACTGTCTGCATTAACGGTAGTATAGGTAATATAGACCGGTATTTTAGGCGTAGGGAATTGACGGGTACGGTTTCTGGAAATTAACACATTGATAGAGTCCACACCCACCTTGCTTTCCTCCAGGATCAGTGCCGCCAGTGTTTTGGGATCTTTTACCCTTACACAACCATGACTCAGGTAACGGTTCTTATTGGCAAACACATATCTGCCCGGAGTGTCGTGAAGGTAAATGTCCCATTTATTCGGCAGGTTGAATTTAACGTAACCCAGGGCAGCTCTTGGTCCCGCAGGTTGACGTACGGTAAATCTGCGATAGTTAGACGCATTAACGGCACTGTTCGGTACGCGTTTTCCACCCTGGTAGACTTCATAGTAGCTTGGTATGCGACCACCATATTCTTTTCCTACAATAGATAATGGTAAAGTCCATGGCGGGCAGATCACAATATTCTGCATCGGTTTCAGGATTGTAGGTGTACGGGTAATTTTTGCCCCTACAACAGACCGGTTATGAAAGAGATTATTGCCATCTTTAAAGTAGTCAATCTCTGTTTGCGGAATGCTTACCCATATATAGCGACCTTCCATGGCATTAGGCAGCCAGCGCAGCCTTTCCATATTGATCTTGAGCAGCTCTACGTATTCATCCGGAGATCGGTGCAATACTTTGATGGTCTCCTCATCTATCTTTCCTGTTTTGGAAAGATGGTTCAGGTATTGATATGTTTTAACCATATCAGTATCAGATGCAGAGGACGCCAGTTCCTTTTGCATAATGGCAATAGCCGCACCGGAAGCAGCAGCACTGATTGCCGTTTTGCTTTGCTGGTACGCCGTGTCAGAACGGAGTTTATCCCATTTCTGCAGTTCTTTCTGCATCAGTGCATAACGTGGATTAGCCGGACGGTATTTCTGAAAGCTAATGTCCTTAGGTGCTTTAGCCAGGTCATCGGCAGCAGTAAGCGTACTGTCGTTGTCAGCATGCCATTCCTTATCAATGTCTGCAGGGTTCAGTACACCCAGCGTCAGGTCTCTGGCAGCGCTCAGGTAAGAAGCCGTAAAGGCAAGTTCGCCACTGGCAAGGGCTTCATCAGAAGCTTCTTTCTGCTCAACTGCTTTCTTGAGTTCAGAAAGGCCATAGGTTTCAGGATCCAGGCCATCCCATTTAAGGTCTTCAATAGCCTTGATCAGTTCCGTTGCCTGCTTGCTGAATTTTCTGCCTTCCAGCCATAAGGTTTTAGCGCCATTCTGGGCATATAAGCGATGCATTTGGGCATTCAGGTCACGCAGTGGATCGGCTTTTGCAGAATCACTTGATTGAGGATATTTTTCCTGCAGGATTTTATTGATGGTTTCTGGCGTTACGTCCGAAGAGAATGCTTCAGATATATTGTCAAATATGCCACCTCCTTCCCGGCTCTGACCGGAATTGCAGGATACGGTCGTCACACCGGTGACGATAACCGTAGCGGCTAATAATTGTTTCGATAGGACTCGGATTTTCATTTAGGTAAAATGGATTTAGACACAAAGGTTAAATATTTCTTGGAGTCAGACAAATATAAGTAGTTTTCACTCAAGTGTGATAATTTGATCGTAAAGGATGTGTTAAGCAGCTGAAAAATAACGGATTGTAAAGGATTCCCCTTAAGAGTATATTAAATATGTATATTTGCACACAAATTTTTTATTCCAAGCTATGAGCAAGTTTTCAACTTTTGACTTTTCGGGCAAAAAAGCCCTGATCCGGGTAGACTTTAACGTGCCGATTAAGGAAGGTAAAATAACCGATGATACCAGAATTAAGGCTGCACTGCCAACAATTAAGAAAGTACTGAATGATGGAGGTAGTGTTATCCTGATGAGTCACTGGGGACGTCCAATAAAAGACATGGAGAAGAAACCCGAACTGACCAAAGCTGATTTCTCTCTTAGCCGCATCGTTGCACACCTGTCTGAATTATTAGGTACCGAGGTGCTGTTTGCAGAAGATTGCCTGGGCCAGGATACAGCTGCCAAAGCAAATGCTTTACAGGCAGGGCAGGTTTTGCTGTTGGAAAATGTTCGTTATTATAAAGAAGAAGAGAAGGGCGATGCAGGATTTGCAGAACAATTATCTAAATATGGTGAGGTATATGTAAATGATGCATTCGGTACGGCGCACCGTGCACATGCGTCTACTGCAGTAATCGCACAATACTTCCAGCCGGAGCAGAAAATGTTCGGCCTGCTGATGGAAGGAGAAGTAACTGCGGCACAGAAAGTGCTGTCTCAATCAGAAAAACCATTTACCGCAATTATCGGCGGAGCAAAGGTTTCTGATAAGATCCTGATCATCGAAAACCTGCTGGAAAAAGCTACTGATATCATTATTGGTGGTGGTATGGCATATACATTCTACAAAGCAATGGGTGGTAACATCGGTAATTCTTTATGTGAAGAAGACCGCCTGGAAATGGCTACTGCCTTACTGGAAACAGCCAAAGCTAAGGGGGTAAACATTCACCTGCCGGTAGACAGTATTATTGCAGATAAATTCGCACCGGATGCGCAGACAAAAGAAGCCGATAATATGAATATCGAGTCTGGTTGGATGGGCCTGGATATCGGACCTAAAGCGGTAGCAGATTTCAAAAATATCGTATCTAATTCCAAAACCATTTTATGGAACGGGCCAATGGGCGTTTTTGAGATGGAAGCATTCCAGAAAGGAACCAAAGCGATTGCCGAAGCAGTGGTAGAAGCCACAGCAAAAGGTGCATTCAGCTTAGTCGGTGGTGGAGACAGCGTTGCTGCGGTAAACAAATTCGGATTTGCTGATAAAGTAAGCTATGTATCTACAGGTGGTGGTGCATTGCTGGAGTTTTTCGAAGGAAAAGTATTACCGGGTATTGCTGCAATTCAGTAATTGCAGTTAATCATTACTATAAATAGAAAGGACGAGGCATTGCCTCGTCCTTTCTATTTATAGTAGAATATCTTTATTTATCACTCCGGTAATCACCCCTTTGTATCGCTTTATAAAATTCCGCCCATTTGAAAGGATTGAATAAACCAATAGGAGCCTGTTGTCCGTAATAAGTAGCCTTGTTAGCCTGTTGTCCTTGCATAAAAGCCGCATTTTCACCGGCACTGTTCGGCATATTACGCATCATCATTTTCACCACTTCCTTGCTGGTATTCTCTTTAATCGCATCATACATATCACCATCGTATTGTTTATACCTCATGGCATAATCAAACTCTGCTGCATTCAGGTAAGGACGTACTATAGCCTCTTTCAGATAAAAGGTATCCTGGAAGAAATACTGTATGGTAGAGAAATAATTCTGATCCAGATTAGCCGGTATCACTACTTCTTTGGAGCGGAAACCAATACGGTTGAATAATAAGGTATCCCCCTTATAACAAAGCAGGGAGAAGACCCCGTTTTCATTAGTCAATGTTCCGGTACTCTTGTTTTTTACAAATACACCCATATATGGGATCACATCAGAAGTATCCGACATTTTGGCCACACCGGTTACCTGTACCAGTTTGTCCTTATTGTTCTGCGCAAAAGAATATACCCCCATGCATAAGCAAAGGAAAAGTATGGAGAAAAGTGTAAACGTGTTGCGGTTCATATAAAGCAAAAATACTGTTTTATCTCGTTTATTCATCATTAATTGTAGGGCTTTTAACCATTATTAAACTGCATTTGCCTCATATTTATTGTACATATACACATAAGAAATTTCAGTGCACTACATCACGGATGCGATTGTCATACAAATAGATTTGTTTTATGACATTATTTAGCATTAGTATGTTAAATCTGTATCCATTCTCACTCAGACGGCGTAACTTTGCATGCGAACTTATAAATAATTAATATATATATGATTACGGAAGCAGACGTGCTTAAGGCCCTTTCTAATGTAGATGATCCCGATTTCGGAAAAGATATTGTTACCCTGAACATGGTAAAGGATGTAAAAGTAGAGGGTAAACAGGTTTCGTTTACCGTTGAGCTGACTACACCTGCCTGTCCGATGAAAGATATGATCCATAAAGCATGTGTCAATGCTGTTAAGATCTTTATTGATAAAGAAGCGGAGGTAACCGTTAATATGACGGCCCGTGTACTGGGTGCGCGTAATGCTGATGGCAGTGATGTATTACCTCATGTAAAAAATATTATTGCAGTAGGTTCTGGTAAAGGTGGTGTAGGTAAGTCTACCGTAGCGACCAATCTGGCTATTGCACTGGCTAAAGAAGGCGCTAAAGTAGGTCTGATGGATGCTGATATTTACGGCCCTTCTGCACCATTAATGTTTGGTGTACAGGGTGAGCGTCCTATGATGCGCGATGTGGATGGTAAAGGATATATTGAACCTATCGAACGTTTCGGCGTGAAGATGATGTCTATCGGTTTGCTGGTAGATGAAAAGCAGGCTGTGATCTGGCGTGGCCCAATGGCTACTTCAGCACTGAAGCAATTCGTGACCGATGTATACTGGGGCGAGCTGGATTACCTGATCATCGATCTGCCACCGGGCACGGGCGATATACACCTGACCCTGGTACAGACCATTCCGATTACCGGTGCGGTAATCGTGACCACTCCGCAGAATATTGCGATGGCTGATGCCAAGAAAGCTATGATGATGTTTAAAAATGCTAACATCAGCGTGCCTATCTTGGGTGTAGTGGAGAATATGGCTTATTTCACACCGGCAGAATTGCCGGAAAATAAATATTACATCTTCGGTAAAGACGGTGGTAAGAGCCTGGCAGATCAGTTTGAAGTACCCTTCCTGGGTGAAGTGCCATTGGTACAAAGCATCCGTGAAGGAGCCGACAGAGGTTTTCCTGCAGTACTGAATGATGAACCAGTATCCTTAAATGCCTTTACGGAAATCGCGAAGAAAGTAGCCCGTAATGTAGCTATGCGTAATGCCAACCTTGATCCTACAAGAGTGATGACTATCGGGGTATAATTCCGGTATATTTATAAAAAGAGATGGGGCACTGTATACAGTGCCCCATCTCTTTTTATAGCTTCTTAAAGCTGATCTGGTCAACATTCAGCCTCCTGGCCACTTTCATGGGGTAAAGGATGAAATAAAATATGATAAAAGCCAGTGAAGCAGCCAGTATAATTAAATTTAAGGCCACAGGCATCTCTGTGTGCCGGGTAATATAGCTTTCAAAAAATCCAGCCATAATGACGATCGGGATCAGGGAGACAACAATCTTAATCCCGTCTTTAGCCCCCCGCACAAATGACTCCTTTCGGGTATAAGTACCAGGAAACAGGATGGCATTGCCCATAATAATACCGGCCGTTGCCTCGATGATCATACCGGAAATTTCCAGTGTTCCGTGCGTAAATACTACCAGGATAGATTTAAAACCCAGGTTATGGGCAAAAAACATCTGCTCAAAAACACCCAGCATAAGGCTGTTTTTAAACAGCAGGTATATCGTACCCACAGAACAGGTGATGCCCGCCAGGAAGAACATGAACATGACGCGGATATTATTCCAGGTAATCTGCAGGAACATACTGAACTCACCCTGGTCTTTATACACCTTGAACGGATCTCCGGAGGAAATATTGGCCATGGTCATATCAACATAATCATCTCCCAATACAGCCCGCACAAAAGTCTGATCTCTCCAGCCCGAGAATATGCCCATAAGCATAAATACCAGGAAGAACAGGAAAGTATACAGCAGCGTTTTGCGGTTGCGGTACATAATCAGCGGTAACTCTTCCGTAAAAAACAGTTTGAATTTATTACCTTTTTCTTTCTTGTTCCTATAAATGGACAAGTAGATTTTAGCGGCAATACTGTTGATATACGCAATGGTATTACTGTGGGGGTAATGGGTTTTGGCATAGCCCAGGTCATCGACCAGGTATGCAAAGCGTTTAGCCAGCTCATCCGGATCATTGGTTTCATCCAGGTAGCTGTCCCAGCGTTCTTTATTGATTTTGATAAAATGCCCTTCTCTCATAACAGGAAAAAAAACTGCCCGCAGGCAGGATGCCGTCCAAAAATAAGTTATTTTTATACGTAACACCAAAATACGAAAGATTTCAGATATGTACACTTCATTTTATATAGACGGACAGTTTGTAGATCTTGTACAGCGTACCTCATACCCGGCCAGGGTAATCGTACTGGATGGCAGGATACAGGAGGTCATGCGTGTGCCTCAGGCACCTGCGCAGTATATCCTTCCCGGCTTTGTAGATGCCCATATACATATCGAAAGCTCTATGCTTACGCCGACTGCATTCAGCAGAGTGGCCACGGTCTATGGTACAGTCGCAACCGTATCCGATCCGCATGAGATCGCTAATGTTTGTGGGGTGGAAGGGGTGCATTACATGATCGAAAATGCCCGTAATGCCGCCCTGAAGTTTAATTTCGGAGCCCCATCCTGTGTACCGGCTACGGGTTTCGAAACAGCCGGTGCTATCATCGATTCGGATCAGATCAAGGAGCTGCTGGCGATGCAGGAGATCAGGTACCTGGCAGAAATGATGAATTTCCCCGGGGTATTGTATGAGGATGAGGAGGTAATGAAAAAGATCGCCTGGGCCAAATACTATGGCAAACCGGTTGATGGCCATGCACCGAAGATGCAGGAAGCGGATGTGATCCGCTATGCCGGGGCGGGAATCAGTACCGACCATGAATGCACTACGCTGGAAGAGGCTTTGTATAAGATAAAACATGGAATGAAAATCCTGATCAGGGAGGGGAGTGCAGCCAAAAACTTTGAAGCATTGGTGCCCTTGTTTGCCACACATCCCGATCAGCTGATGTTCTGCAGTGATGATAAGCATCCCGATGAACTGGTGAGGGGACATATCAATCAGCTGGTTGCCCGTGCGGTGGCTAAAGGATATGATGTGTATGATGTATTGTATGCTGCCTGCATTACCCCGGTCAAGCATTATAAACTGGAAGTAGGTCAATTGCGTCCCGGAGATGCTGCGGACTTTATCGTCGTGGAAGACCTGGTCGACTTTACAGTACTGCAAACATATATTGACGGCTACCTGATTGTTAAAGGGGGCATTAATTTCGAGAAGGTGTATGTTCCGGAAATGATTAACCAGTTCAATTGCCTCCCGGTAGCGGCCGCAGATTTTGAAGTTGCCGCCGCAGAGGAAGCGCTGCAGCCGGTGCAGGTTATAGATGCCTTGGATGGACAGTTGATCACCACTGCGGGTACTGCAAGCTTACCCGTCAGCAAAGGAATGATCTGTACCGATACCCGCCAGGATGTACTGAAGATTGCGGTGATAAACCGTTATGCACCGGCACCACCCGCTATTGGATTTATACGCAATTTCGGATTAAAGGCCGGAGCCATTGCCTCTACTGTTGCCCATGACAGCCATAATATCGTTGTGGTCGGTGTAGATGATGAGGCCATTGCGGAGGTGGTGAATGCCCTGATTGCCGTACAGGGAGGTATCGCTGTTACCGGTGGGGGTGGTACAGAGGTCATGCCCTTGCCGATAGCCGGACTGATTACCGATATGCAGGCCGAAGCTGCTGCTGCTGCATATGTAAGACTGGATGCTCAAGCCAAAGCCCTGGGCAGTACCCTCTCTGCACCCTTTATGACCTTGTCATTTATGGCACTTCCGGTTATACCATCTTTAAAGATGACCGATAAAGGATTATTTAATGTAGATTCCTTTAACTTTACAACAGTGACAGAGTCTAAACAATTATAAACAGAAGATTTTATGTTAGATCGTAGCAAGTTGAAAAAAGTATTACTGATAGGTGCATTACTGCTCCCGGCTGTAGTGGCTACACAGACAATATATGCACAGTCCAAAGCAGCTAAAAAAGACCAGGATCCAGAGCCTGAATTTGTAGGTGGTAAACCGGAATTACAACGTTATATAGATGCGAACCTGCGCTACCCTGAGAAGGCTAAATCATCCCGGAAAGAAGGGGTGGTGTATGTATCTTTTACCGTAAACGAAACCGGCAAAATAGAGAATGCCAAGATCGTACGCAGCATTGGCATGGGTTGTGATGAAGAAGCCTTAAGACTGATCAATGAAATGCCGGTATGGACACCGGGCAAAGAAGATGGGGTGGTGAAAGCCTTGCCTGTCGTAATTCCTATTGCATTCCGTTTACCCTAGAACGTTTGGGGTATTGAATAAACAACAAGAAGCGCACCGGTAACGGTGCGCTTCTTGTTGTTTCTCTGTTTTATCTTTGGGGATCCCAGGTAGCCCCATAGTAGAGTACATCATTTTCTGTAAATCCGGTAATAATGTACGGAGTGTAGTTATGGGTGGTATAGTTTTCAATGGTTTTGTGTAATTCTTCGAGAGAAAGCCTGGGTTTAGTACGGCTGATCATTGGTAACTTAAGCCAGAAGCCGGAGTAATATGTTTTTCCTGCTTTGGTATAGGCGGCCAGATCCATGATATAATAGCCATTATTAAACATCCAGGTAATCGCCTCTTTGCATTCCTCCGGTTCCAGGAAATTGCGGTATCCGTTCACCACCTTCCCGATCTCTCCCCATACAACGGCAAATTTATGTACCCCTTCATGCTCGTAGACCGTTATGCGGAACGGATATATGCCTTTTTCATGCTGCTCATCCATAATCGCCACGTATTCATCTTCGGTAAGGTTGTATCTGGCAAAAAAGGCCTGCCCTTCTTTCTTATACCATAGCGCCGCAAATCGCAGCTCTTTTTGTTCGGTATAATAGGGTACCAGGTTCTGGATCATATAGCCTTCTTTTGTTAGAGATGTGCTGGTTTCGTTATATTCGGCTTCGGTCAGATTATGCCGGGCCTGCCAGGCCGTTTGCTGCACGTCTTCTTCCCAGATGATCGCAAAGTATGGCTTACCTTTTAAGGTTGTAATGTCCATATCAATCGGTATGAATCCTTTACCGCTGAGGCTGTCAAATGTCTGCTGGTACTGCGCTTCTGTAAGTTTATATTTGATAATGTGTTTTGCCGCATGAACCCTTGCCGGCAGGCAGAGCAGCAGATAGCTTATGAAGAAAGTAAAGAGTTGTTTCATGATTCTTGTTTTGAGGTGAAGAATGGTCACGGATAGAGATAAAAGTATAGTGAAATGCAGAGAATTGCAATAGATGGGAGTGGTAAGGCTATAAAAAGCGTTGCGCGGCCCGAAGGGCCGCGCAACGCTTTTTATTCCTAAAGGAAATTATCCTTGTTGTTTAGACTGGATATATGCTGCCATAGATTGTACCGAACTCAGGATATTACGGCTCTCTTTCGGATCTTCCAGTTTGATGCCGTAGTTTCTTTCCAGCAATACGATCAGTTCCAGAGAGTCAATGCTGTCCAGACCCAGACCTTCACCAAATAAAGGTGCATTGTCGTCAATATCTTCAGGTTTCATATCCTGCAGGTTCAGCGATTCGATGATTTGCTGTTTTAATTTAAGCTTTAACTCTTCCATGTTGTGTTTTGGTATATAAAATAAGTTGATTAATAAAATTATTCAGCCATCATCTCTTCAATAGCCGCTGCGATTTCTTCTGCATTCGGTTTAGAGAAATAATCGCCATCTGTTGCATAAGCAGGGCGGTGGGCTTTTGCAGAAAGCGTGCGTGGAGCTACATCCAGCCATTTGTAACCACCTTGCAGTTCCATTACCTGCTGGAACATGTATGCACTGGCACCGCCCGGTACATCCTCATCAATGAAGATAATACGGTTGGTTTTTTCCAGAGATTTTACAATTGTATGTGTCGTGTCAAATGGTAATAAAGTACGTACATCCACAACTTCGCAGCTGATGCCTTGCGGAGCCAGGTACAGGTCAATCGCTTCCTGGATTACTCTCAGTGTAGAACCGTAAGAAACGATGGTAATATCTTCACCCTGCTGGATCACTTCAGGTACACCCAATGGAATGGTAAACTCGTTCAGGTTATCTGGTTTGCGCTCCTTCAGACGATATCCGTTCAGACACTCGATCAATACTGCAGGCTCATCACTTTTCAGTAAGGTATTATACATACCAGCAGCCTGTACCATGTTACGAGGCACACAAATATTAATACCTCTCAGGGCATTAATGATCATACCCATAGGAGAGCCACTGTGCCAGATACCTTCCAGACGGTGACCACGGGTGCGGATAATCAGCGGACATTTTTGTCCACCTTTGGTACGGTATTGCAGCGTAGCCACATCATCACTTAAGGTCTGCAGACCATACAACAGGTAATCCAGGTACTGGATCTCTGCAATTGGTCTTAAGCCACGCAGCGCCATACCTAATCCTTGGCCTACAATAGTCGCTTCACGGATACCGGTATCACTTACACGCAGCTGGCCGTATTTTTCCTGCAAACCGGCAAAGGCCTGGTTTACGTCACCGATCTTACCCACATCCTCACCAAAGGCAAATACGGCAGGGTTAGTCGCTAATAAATTATCGAAATACTGGTTCAGTACCTCAAATCCGTTCAGCACCGGGCTGTTGTCAGAATAAGCTGCTGCAACTTCCTGTACATTGCTGACAGCGTATTTGGATTGTGAGGTCAGGTGAGAATTGAACGTATCCTGTGCCTGTTTGCCCAGATCATCATAAAAATTACGCAGGTTGCGTACCGCCTGGCTATTTGTACCGCCGGACAGCTTCAGTACACGTTGTACCGTGCGGAATACATCTTTACGGATCGGTTCTTTAATGTTTTGTAATTCCTGTGCAAGGGCTGCGATCTGCTGACCTTCTGCATGACCTTCCATCACTACCTGCTGAATCAGCTGTGCACTTTGTGCAATCTGCGCTCTGATGGGTTCAATGAAATTGTTCCAGGCAGATTGTTTAGCCGTACGGGCTACATCTTTCGCTTTTTCTTCAATGGCAATCAGCTCCTCTTCGGTTCCGATAGCATTATCCAGGATAAACTGGCGCAGTTTGCGCACACAGTCCATTTCCTTTTCCCATTCCAGGCGTTCTTTCGACTTGTACCGCTCGTGAGAACCGGAAGTAGAGTGGCCTTGCGGCTGTGTTACTTCCTGGATATGGAACAGGGCCGGAATATGATTTTCTCTTACGCGGGCAATACCTTCTTCAAAAGATTTTACCAGGCTGGCATAATCCCATCCTTTTACACGATATATTTCTACACCGCTTTCCAGTTTTTCATCATACTGGAAGCCGGCAGTAGCTTCAGATATTGAATTCTTAGTTGTCTGGTACTTACGTGGCACAGAAATGCCGTATCCGTCATCCCATACACAGATTGCCAGAGGTACTTTTAATACAGCAGCAGCATTCAGGGTCTCCCAGAAGTGTCCTTCAGAAGTAGAGGCATCACCGATTGTACAGAAGCTGACTTCATTACCGTTATTGGTGAATTTTTCAAAACCCTCTTTCAGGTTTTCGCTGTTGCGGTATAATTTAGAGGCAAAAGCCACACCCAGGGCACGCACCATTTGTCCTGCAGTAGGAGAAATATCGCTGGTAGAGTTAGGTTGCGCCATCAGGTTTTTCCACTCTCCGTTTTCATCCAGCCAGCGGGTTGCATAGTGACCATTCATCATGCGGCCTGCAGAAGAAGGTTCCAGTTCCGGATTTGGATTGGCGTATAATTGTGCAAAGAACTGCTCCACATCAGACATACCGGTTGCAAACATCAACGTCTGGTCGCGATAGTAGCCAGAGCGATAATCGCCCGGCTGGAATGTCTTGGCCAGAGCAATCTGTGCCAATTCTTTACCATCACCGAAAATGCCGAATTTGGCTTTCCCGGTCAATACTTCCTTTCTACCAATAAGACTCGCTTCACGGCTCATCACCGCCAACTCATAATCTCTTAATACTTCGCCTTTCATCTCATCAAACGAGATTTGAGCTTCCATGTCTTTGGTCTTGTTTTTTGTGGCCATATTTGTATCAAAAATAATGCGACAAATATACAGTTTTGTTTGTATACTGCCTTTGAGCTATGTAATTAATGGGTAAAAACTACAAAAATACTTTAAATCTCTCATATGCCTGTTCGTGGAGCATTGACCGGTCATCAGGGTGAGCGAGATCGATCAGGGCTTTCGCACGCTGGCGAAGGTTTTTGCCGAACAGATTCGTGATGCCGTATTCTGTAACCACGTACTGTATATGCCCGCGGGTAGTCACTACTCCGGCACCCGGCTTCAGAGTAGGTACAATACGGGGTAATCCTTTCTTAGTCCTGCTATTTACGGCAATGATCGGTTTGCCACCTTTACTCAGTGCTGCACCACGCATAAAATCCATTTGACCGCCAATACCGCTGTACTGGTATGTACCGATACTGTCCGCACACACCTGCCCGGTAAGATCGATCTCCACACAGGAGTTGATCGCCACAACCTGGTCATTTTTAGCAATAATGGTTGGGTTATTTACATAATCAATATCCAGGAAAGTCAGGCCCGGATTGTCATCCAGGAAGTCATACAGTCTTTTGGTGCCCAGGGCAAAGCTGGTCACGATACGGTTGGGGTGCAGGTTTTTGTAACGATTATCAATGACATCTTTTTCAAAAAGATCAATCACCCCGTCACTCAGCATTTCGGTATGTACACCCAGGTGTTTATGATTGCCCAGGTAGCTGAGTACCGCATCAGGAATGGTACCGATACCCATTTGTAAGGTGGAGCGGTCTTCTATCAGTCCGGCTACATAAGCACCGATTTTACGGTCAATATCAGTAACCTTGGCGGAATAATCCACTTCTGGTAGTGCTGCCTCGTGAAAGACCATTTTACTAAAATAGGTATGGTGTATCAGGCCGTCGCCATGGGTACGCGGCATCTTCGGATTAATGAGGCCGATTACTGCTTTGGCCGTATTTACCGCTGAGCGGGCTACGTCTATAGAGGTGCCTAAAGAACAATAGCCATGGCGGTCGGGTGGAGATACCTGAACGATGGCTACGTCTAAGGGGAGAATCTGGTTATTGAATAGGTCAGGAATGTCGCTGAGAAATACAGGCACAAAATCGGCATATCCCTCGTTTACGGCACTGCGTACCGGTTCCGACACAAAAAGGCTGTTTACATGAAACGATTCGCGGTATTCCGGTTTGTATATTTCCACACTCTTGCCTTGCTGCGTAATGGAAACCAGTTCTACATGGCGCAACCGGGGTGCTTCGTGTACTAATTCGTTCAAAAGGTAGGTTGGGGTGCAGGCACTGCCGTGGATAAAGACACGGTTGCCACTCTGAATGAGTGATAATGCTTCTGCGGCTGAAACATAATTGTACGTACTCATATAAAAAGCAATGGTTAAAAAAGCAGGGCAAAGATAAGACTTATTGCCGGGCAATTTTAACCATTACTGTATTACATCCCACTGGGGTACATTTGTTTATCTTGGATCGTATACGATTTTATACTCCTGGGTCTGGGCGCCGCTGGTCACCTTGATAATGTAGATGCCGGATGCTCCTCCCATGTTTTTCAACGATATTTTTTCTGAGCTGTTGAAGTCAGACTGGTCTACCCATCCGGTGCGGATACGCTGACCGATTACATTATATAACTCCCAGCTGAAGCCCGATTGCTGCGGATTATACCATTTGAAAACGATATCACCATCATGCGTCGGGTTAGGGTATACCTCAAAGTTTACCGGTAGACCGCTCCAGGTTACTTTTTTGACAATACTATAGAACACACTGCCGTCAAAACTGGTATACCTTACACGGTATAGTGCATATGGCGCATCCAGTACAGGAGTGTCCGTATAACTGTACTCATGCCCATTGACTGCAATGGCTGCCTCGGTATGTACTGTCCTGAACACACCGTCCTTACCGGCCCGCTGTACATTATAGTGCAATACGTCTGTATCTACGGTATTAGACCAGCGGATCTTCGCCGTACGTTCATCATTTTTAACGGCATCGAAGGTAAGCGTATTCAATGGTAAGGGATTATTGCGGGTAATGCCGCCATCATTAAACCAGTATTCGCCTGCCTTATCAGTACGGAACTGTGCATAGTAGCCATTTGCATAAGGAATCCATAATACACTGTCCCTTGGTATATAGCTGAAGAGCCCATTGGTATCATCTGCCAAAGTATGGTTCAGTACTGCTGCATTGTTGTCTGTATAGGTCGTAACGCCCAGCTGGTACACTTCTTTAGGATGAGAAGTACAAGAAGTGCAGTTTGTTGCATTACGTACTACAGCCATCAGGGAGTCTTTCACAAATAATTGCATCAGCACCGGAGCCGTAGGTGCACTGGTAGTCACAAAAGCAAAGTTCCTCGGCAGGAAATACTGCTGTGCATCCGGGCTGATATAATCTGTATGCTTATATGACTGGAATGTTGCATTGGTAAAGGATTGTGACAGCGGATCAATGTTTGCGGATATTTCTGTTGGCGTGCCAAATGCAGTATTCGCATTAACCGTAACAACCGGTGCTGTGGCAAAGCTATCCTGGTCGAAAATAGCTTTCTGCAGGTCAAAGATATGGACGTCATCAATAGCCAGGCCTCCGAATTCTGCTCCCGGATCACTTTTCAATACCCATCTGAAGGTAATACTGCTGACTACCGGTAATGGTATACTGGCAACGGTCCAGTAGTTATTGGTTGCAGTTGCCCAGATGTTTTCCGTAGCATTGTCATACCAGTTATATCCTTGTCCGCTGGTACCCAGTTTCTGCCAGTTCAGGCCGCCGTTGGTCGAGTATTCCATATACCCGCGGTCAAAAATCTCTGCGCCGTTAGGAGCCTCAATCTCACGGAAGAAGCTGAAGCTGAGCATAGGATTGCTGAGACCGCTGAGGTTAAAGCAGGGGCTATACAGATAAGAGGTTTCATTGGAATTATAAGCGCCGGTAAGGTTCGTTTTCCAGGCCTTAGTACCATTCGCCGCATGTGTAATGCCGATGGCGTTGGGCGTACCATATGCCCAGGAGCTGTTTGTTCCTTCACTGTAATAATGGCCATCATTATTTTCAAATCCTTCCAGGTAAGGGAAGCTGCTGATGACAGGCTGATTGTGCAGTTCAATATTACTCAGCGTATCGTTCAGGTGGTAATTGTCGCTGTTGTAGCTTACCCATACCTTAACCAGGTGCTTACCCGGTGCAGACAGGTTCATAGCCTGCGCAAAGTTGTGCGTGATCGTATCTTTTGCATTAATGCTTGCGATGGTCTCTGTCACAATAGATTGCTGGTCTACCTGGTAACTAATGCTGATGGTATTGATCGTGTGATTGACCAGGTTGGCTACGTCTACACTCAGCGGAACAGCATTACTCAAACCACAGTTGAATTTTATAATATTATTGGCTTTGATCAGCGCGATATCATCCTGAACCTCGTACAATTTGAAATTATCAATCGTCAGGCCATTCCCATAGCCTATGCTGCTGATCAGGGAAGTATCTTTCTGCTGGATCATGATCTGTGTCGTGGCAGAGAAAGTCTGTCCATTGGCCAGTAAAAGATCATTGATCGATAAAGAACCATAATTCCGGTCCGTACCTACATAATTAGTGTCAAATGGAGCAATCGTGATCCAGGAAGCCAGATCATTACCCCTGACCATTACTTTGTTATCACTGTAGAATTTTGGTTTGCCATGCAGGACATAATCAAAATCAAAGCGGATCTCGTTATTATTAATATTATACGAAGACAGGTTGAAGGTACCGGCCAGTGTATTGACACTGCTGGCATTAATATCGGCCTTTTGGTTTATTTTATTATCAAGGCTTAAAGACCTGTTGCCGCCAATGGTCACTTCTCCATCCACAAATGTGCGCATACGACCATTGATACCACTCAGGTCAAAGTCAAAGCGGTCTGCATTAGGAATTGCAAAAACAGCCTGTGTGCTCTCGGCAGGAGCAGCCGTTTCAAAACCTTCATTATAAGCCGTAGCCAGGTTCATCGGTGGGTTGGGCACATGTCTTACGACTACCGTTTGGGTATCATTTATCGTTACAGGATCGGTCAGTGCAAGGTTACGTACATAAGCATCAATGGTGTAGCTGCCTGTAGCACTTAGATTTAATCCCGGTACAGACAGGATGGTATTGCCTCCTGCAGTGATAGCGGTACTGAAGTTATTGATTACCCAGGAGCCGCCATTAATACGGTAGCCCACCTGATAGTTACTGGCGACTGCATTATCCATGTTCAGGACGCGCACTGTAAGTGTGTTGCCTATAGGATTTGAACTGAAGGCACGGGCACTTACAGGGCTTAAAATGCGGGTCAGTGCAAGGTCTCCGTGGTTAGTGATATTGTTGCAGTTGCCATCATTAGGTACACGGCTCAGGGCCAGTGCACGGATACCTTTCACTCCATTTGCGCTGGCTGCAACAGATACCCAATAAGTACTGTCTACAGATAACCCGCTGAACGTATAACTGGTGCCTGCGGTAGAATCCACAACCGTCATCACAGGTCCTGTTTTGCGGTACAGGTAATATTTACTTACACCACTGATGGCAGTCCAGTTAATGCTGATATTGCCAGGGCACTGATCTGTGGCTAAAGTCGCAACAGGGCGGGCTATTACAGCAAATGTTTCTGATACAGCATTACCTGCATTCTGGCTTACGCGTATTTTGCATAATCCGGAATTAATGCCCGCTGGTACAGCCCAGGTTACATATCGTTTATCATTAGTTGCACTGGCAATGCTGTTCCAGCTGCCGCCGTTGTCTGTGCTATATTCCACAGTATAGTTTCCGGTGGCGGTTGGTGCAGCCCAGTGTACGTATATGGTTGATCCCGCTTCCACTTTTGTTCCGGTTCCGGGATAGGTTACTTTAATATCATTGGTTACAAACTGGTACACGATACGGTAAGACTGGCTGCCCGTTGGTACATTAAAGCCCGTTACATTGATGGTATAATTACCCCCAGCCGGATTGTTGATTACTACCTGCTCTACATTGTTCAGGTGGTCTGCACCCTCAACAGCAGTATCGGTTACATGCGCCGCTTCCGGGTTCAGCACCAGCGGAAATCGGGTAGGGCCAGATGGCGGGCTCACATTCAGGTCCAGGTCATTGACCAGTGCTTTGGCATTGACCGGAGAGGCCGGCACATCGTTCCAGTACAGCATGATTTTAAGCTGGGAAAGGTTGGCCGGTACCGTAAGCGCATGATTTTGCTGCGCGGCATGTGCAACCGTTTGCGACATATAGCGGCTGTTGTTAATCGTCTCCAGTGCCAGGTCCACATCCATGCGGCCGAATCCGTAGCGGAAATCCGGTCCGGGAGCCCCCAGGTCGGTCGCGCTGTTCATCAGTATTGCTTTCAGCAGATCGCTTGCCGGGTATTGACCAGCGTTCACTTGTTTGTATCGCTGTTGCAACAAAGCCGCAGCACCCGTCACATTCGGACAGGCCATACTGGTACCGGTTGACAGGCCGTAGGCATTATTGAAAACGGTAGACATAATCTGTACACCCGTAGCCGTAATCTCCGGTTTCAGGCGCCCATCCTTTGCCGGGCCCCGGCTGCTGCCAGCACTGAGGATATCTCCATTCTTACCGGTATTGGCTACCACCAGTGTATTCTTCGCAGCCTGGTAGGAACCCCCGACAGTTGCATAACTCTGTGGATAAGCACCGCAGGTAAGCAAGCCATCATTTCCGGCGGCAAATATGTTGAATAATTGTGGTGAGTTTAAGGCCAGCTGATCCAGGTATTGAGAAGCCGCATCATAAGTGCCTGCATAGCCACAGTTGCCTACAATAGCTGCATAAGAGTTGTTCGTCAGCTTCATATTGAAGTCCTGCTCATAACGCGGCGCCTGGGTAATGATCTGGCTGAAAAAGTTATCGACCAGCGTTGCTCTCGGAGCAAAACCCTGGTAAGATTCATTTACAATACCACCGCCACCTACAGTACCTGTAGTATGCAGTCCGTGCGAGCTATTCAGCATCGGATTGTAATTCTTTATCCTGTCATCATAGTCTATATGCGAGGGCTGGCTGTCATCGCCAACACCGACAGTAATGCCGTCGCCGGTCAGGTTGAATCCTGTTGTATTTCTTGCCTGCTCTGCATCTGCAACGGCTATGGCGCCATCATTGAGGCTCCTGTCCTCAAATTTTGGTTCGATAGTCAGTATTGCCGGCGTCGCTGCAAGTGTCGAGAGCTGGTTATAAGCAACGGAAACAATCCACTTGCGCTGGTTTTTCCAGTCCTGCTGCGGCAGCACCATTGCTGATGTCCTTTTAAGCACAGCATCGATATCTTTTATATCCTGTCCTGCAGCCAGTGTAAGGAACACATTTACCTGTTCGCTGGTATTCTGACTGGCCAGGTAGGGACTGATCTTGTCCTCGGCTGCAACTACAGCCCAGTAATCAATCACATTTTTCAATCCATTCAGGTCCTTACTTTTGGTGACGAGTGCAGAGAATGTATTATTGCCGATATATTCCTGCAATTGAATGCCGGATGCCGCAAGTTGCTCCCGTGAAGGTGGTTTCTTAAACTGGAGATATAACTGCACCGTTTCCCCTGCCGGAGTAGCAGAAAATAATTTGTCCAGTCCGTTACGGGCAGTTTGTACCGATACGATCCTGTTGCGTAAAGATACCGGCTGCTGTGCAGTAGCCATCATAGCGCTACCCAGCAGGCTTGCACTTAAAAGAAATAATCGGGGTTTTGTGTATATTTTCATGGCCATAGACCGTTATTTATTTGATAGTAAATATAATCTTTATATACGAATCGGGGGTATGATATGCGGTAAATATGTTATTGTATGATTAAAACGATTATGGGTATTGCAATTCTTATTTCAAAATATTATATTTGTTAGGAGTATGTTTTTAATAATTGCTTAAAATCATTTTGTTTATGATATTTAATACTACCTCACGAATTAAATCAAAGTTTTCCCCTGATGCCATTAAAGATAAATTACTGGGCCAAAGGGTGATGGTTCATCATTTAGATTTTGAAGTACTGGAGTCTAACGGTATGTTGAAAGTGATTCCTCATGCTGAAAATATAGACGGATTAAAAACATTACCTATTACCCACATCGAAATGCAGCCACAGACTGCAGAGACTACTATTACCATCAGCAGCAAACCCCGCAAGATTGATGTAGGTGGTTTGTACCTGATCTTAGCCTTTGTCGTGTTTATGTTTGCGGTAGCGGTATATTTCTGGAAAGCTTATCCCGATGAGACGTTTATCGTACCATTATCCCTGCTGGGTGTGGGTGTCATTATTTTCATTGTATTCATGATCCGCATGCAATCAGGGTACTATGATTATGTACGTAAAATCAGACATTTTTTACAGAGTAAGGTTAATTCCTAAACTACTCTTTTTAAAAAGAAATAGAATTTGTTCTTTTGTAACTCAATTGCGTTACATGAGAAACATTTTCTATTTTTTTTTATGCCTGGTCGTACTGAGTTCCTGCGGGGATAATGATGATGCCGGCACACAACAGCAACAGCAGCTACCTGCTGCACTGGTCAATCCGATGATAAGACCGCTAACAGAGGCCATAGCCGCAGATACGGGCAATGCAAAACTATATTATCAGCGTAGTCTGGAGCTGAATAAAATGGGGCAGGATAGCCTCACCCTGCAAGACCTGATGAAAGCAGTCGCATTGGCCCCTGATAATATGGTTTACCGGGAATCACTTACTTTTTTCCTGATTGATAAGAAAAAAGCTGCGCAGGCTATGGAGCAGGTAAAAATACTACAGCAGAAAAATCCGAAGAATGCAACCTATACCTTACTGGAAGCAGAAGCATTTATGGCCGGCAATGAGCTGGCTAAGGCAGAAGTAATCCTGAACGATCTGATGACCCGTATGCCGGGAGAACCGGATGTACTATTGGATGCATCGCGCCTGAAAGCCGCACAGAAAGATACTGCACAGGCGATCGAATATGCAAAAAAAGTGCTGGAAGTAACACCAAAATTCTTTGACGGATTATACCAGCTGGCCGACCTGTACAGCGCGACCGGTAATGCAGAAGCATTGAAATGGTATGATAAAATTTACAGGCTCGATACCTTAAATCCTAATCCCCTGTATGACGCTGCATTGTTCTATCAGCAGAAAGGCGATCTGGCTGCCGCAAAAAAATATTTCGTAAAAACAATTTATGTAGATAAAGACTTTACAGATGCCTATATTCAGTATGGTAAAATATTACTGACACAAGACTCTGTAAGCAAAGCGGAGCGCCAGTTTAACATTGCCATAGAGGTAGCGCCTAACAGTGCAGAAGCGTACTACCAGAAAGGCCTGACGATGTTAAAACAACATAAGAAAGCGGAAGCGAAAACCCTGTTCAACCAGGCGCTCGTATTTAACCGCAACCATACTGCCGCACAGGCAGCCTTAAAAGCATTATAAGCCGGTTATTTATCGGTCTGGTACAGGCGCAGCACGGGATTGCGTTCTTGCTGCATTTTGCGGTATTCCGCATCCGAGATGCCCGAGCGCCTGTACTTTCTTACCACCCAGGGTGGTGTCGGTTTGGGCTCAGCCCATAAGCCCTTCTTTGCAATGCGCGCCTGCGCTGCCAGATCAGCAAGATGCTGCTCCTTATTGTATTGAGCGTAATGCCAGGCCAGGCCTGCCTGCAGCATCATTTCAGAAATGTTAGTTTTTTTTCCTTCCCGCATAATATACACCCTTGCTACAAAGCGGTTATACTGATCTGTTTTGTTGATTTCGCAGCGGACAGACTGGTTCAGTAACAGATCTGCCAGAAATTGTTTCGCCACCTTGTAATAGGGCATCCCTTTTTCCGGAGCATCGATGCCGTCAAGGCGGATATGATATTGTTTTTTATCAGCAGTCAAAAGGGTAAAGGTATCACCATCCGATACAGCAACAGATTTGCCGGTATACACCTTCTGCTCAGATGTGGGCTGTTGCTGTGTTTTGCGTTGTTGAGCAGGAACAGGTAAGGTCGCAAAAAGGCTGGTAATGCAGAGCAGGGAACTAATAAATCTTCGGGTCATGTTATGCTATCAGGGTAAGGTAATCGCTTGCGGGTACTGGAATATATTTTCAGGATCGTATTGCTGTTTTATTTTTTGCAGTGCAGCATAGTTATCGCCGTAGTAAGCCTGTTGCCAGTTTTTGAAATTAATATCCGGGTAGTTGCGGTACTGTGCTGTAATACCCGCATCCAGTATAATATCCTGTATCTCCTGGAAGGCTTTCAGTAATGGAGCTTCGCGTGCTGGTTGCTCCCAGTAAGCCTGCAGTTCACTCAGGTAGGGCAGCGCCCGGTGCGGGTAGCATGATGCATGCTCCATAGCAGTGTTATTGATCGCGCCACCCAGGGTATTGATCTGGTAGATCAATCCTTTGTTCTGTACTACTTTATTAAAAATGCTTGTGGCGATCTGTTTGATATCATCAAAATTGCGGTAGAGACCCGCACTCGCATTCTTAAACAGGATCGGCCCTTTGCGGCCATAGTAGCGTTTCATAGCCAGCGGCAGGTTCTGATCCATTGTGCGGCTTACACTGTCTGCAATAACAACAATAGGTTTAATAGCCGCCTCCAGCTGACTGTTCGATCCATAAGTGGTCGCCAGTACAGTAAGGGTACTGCCATTAAGCACAAAGGCAGAAAAGGCCTCCTGTGCCAGGTTTTCTGAAACCGCAAACCAGGTAGAAATTGCTTCTGTAAACCGTTCCGGTGTAAGACTTCGGAACTTCAGCACAATACTGGTGAACGTTGCGGGCATAGGATGGGTTTTGAAGGTCAGTTTAGTGATCACCCCATAGTTGCCATTGCCACCGCCACGGCAGGCCCAGAGCAGTTTATCATCTGCAGTATAGGATTTGCCATCACCGGCCACCATTTGTATCTTTTTCAGATTATCGCAGGTAAGCCCGTATTTACGGCTGAAGAAACCATAGCCACCACCGAGGGTAAGTCCTGAGATGCCTACAGTCCCGCAGCTGCCAGAGGGAATCAATTGTCTTTTGGCAAAGAGTGCCGCCTGCACTTCTTCCAGTACACAACCCGGTTCTATAGTCACGACATCATTCGCCTCCCAGGTCACTTTTTTCATCTGCGATACATTGATCACCATACCTCCGTCATTACCTGAAAAGCCTTCAAAGCTGTGCCCACCGCTCTTTACGGCTACAGGCATTTGCTGCTGGCGTGCATAATTTACGGCAAGGCTTACACCCTTTTCGGTTTTACACAGAGCAATGTATTTGGGCATTTTTTTTACCCTTGCATTGAATGCTTTATTGAACACCGCATAATCCTTGTCAGAACGGGTGAGCAGGATTACATCTCCGGGATCGGCCTTGCTCAGGTCTATTGTCTCCTCATCCTTTTCCGGCAGCTTGTTGCCGGGCACATCTGGTTTGGTAGTTGTATTGTTTTCATTATTGCCGCCACTGCCAAAGCAGGAGATGAAAGGCATAAAAGCGATGCCCAGTCCCATCATGCGCAGAAATTCTCTTTTGGTGTATGTTTTCATAAGGTATGCTATTTGATATTATGTTCATCCAGCCAGGCACGATAACGCGCTGCATTCTGTTCCTGCTCTGCAAGGGTACGGGCAAACCAGTGGTAGCCCGGTTTTTGCGGATCGGCTACGAAATAGATATAATCATGCTTTACCGGATTCAGTACCGCATCTATAGCCGATGGATTAGGCATACAGATCGGGCTTGGTGGTAGACCACGGTTTAAATAAGTGTTGTAGGGTGAAGCGATCTTCAGGTCATTATAATAAACCCTCGAGATCTTAGTGCGGAAACCGGACTGCATTTTCTTGATAAAGATAATCGTCGGATCGGCGTCCAGCTTCATGCCTATACGCAGGCGGTTCAGGTAAAGACCGGCCACCTTGGCCTGCTCATCTTCTTTAGAAGACTCCAGCTGAACAATAGATGCCAGGGTAATCACTTCCTCTGTACTCATGCCTGCAGCCTGTGCCTTAGCCTGGCGATCACTCGTCCAGAACTGATCAAACTCTTTTTTCATTTTTTGTGCAAAATTAGCACCGGAGGTATTCCAATGAAAGTTGTACGTATTGGGCATGAAGAAGTGGAGCATGGAAGGTGTATCTACCCCCTGTGTATAAGCTGCCGTAGCAATGCTTTCCACGATCTGGGCAGAATCTGCTTCCAGGAATGGAGCCACCTTTCCGGCCAGCTCATAGATACTCGCATAGTTGCCAATGCGGATAGCAATTTCATCCTGATTGCCCTGCTTGATCATATTGACGATCTCTGCATTGCTCATGCCCGGTTTTAAAGTATAGCGTCCCGGGTAAAAATGCTGATCCAGCCCTTTCTGGCTGGCCACCTGTTTAAAGGTCGCATTGCTTTTCAGTAAAGGCTGCACCGAATCCAGTATCTGCTCATAGCGCGCGCCGGTAGGGATATACAGGTAACCTTTCTGTGCTACATTATTGGCATAACGCAGCATATAAAAATAGCCCCCTGCAGCCAGGGCGGCGACAGCAATAATGCCGATCAGGATTTTTTTCTTCATTGTATTGTTACCCGTTTTACTTCAGCCAAAAATAAGGAAAAAAGATGCGAAAAATTTGCCAAACTATATGCAAAAGACAGCAAGTTTTGCACATAGTTACAGGATTAGAAACTATTTTTGATACCTGTCCGTACAGACTATTTTTATCATCAGTGCTACTATCAAATCATGAAAATTATATCAGCAATTTTAAGTACTCTTTTACTTCTTTCCTTTGGGTCTTCTGCACAAGATGCTACCGGGCGGTGGATGCAGGACAAACAAAATGGGGGCACCGTATGGATTGCGCCGCAATACGCTGCCGACAGTATCAGCTGGAACGGTAAGTGTACCAAAGGCAAGGCAGAGGGAGCCGGAACACTACAGTGCTTTGTACAAGGTACGCCCAAATCCAGCTATACCGGGATGATGCAGTCGGGAAAGCCTCATGGGGAAGGGGTGTATACTTTTGGGGAAGGATTAAAGCTGCAAGGCCATTTTGAACAGGGCGTATTTCTTGATTTGAGAAAAGACTGTCTTGCTGCATTGAAAAAGCACTACATCCCCATAAAAGATGATACGAACTTTTATATAGGAGACGAAAATGATCGCCGTTTATATTATCACGCCATGATACCTGTCGGTGAGGTTAAGGGGGTGATGGTGCTGCTGCCGGGTACCTGGCAAAGTACCGAACACCTCATCAGCAGTGCGAAGGCTATCTGTGAACTGGCCTATGATCAGGGTATTGCGGTCATTGTCCTGTCCGTAAATCAGCGCATTACCCTTACCGATGAGTTGCTTGCGGTAATGAATACGATGCTGAAAAATGCGATCACACAATATAAACTGCCTCAGGACAAATGTGTCATTGGAGGCTGGTCTGCAGGAGGGCTGTTCAGCCTGAGGTATACAGAGCTGGCTAATGAGTTGCCCGGCAAAACAGCGATCAAACCTGTGGCCGTGTTTAGTTGTGATGGTCCCTGTGATATCCGCAATATTTACTACAGTTTTCAGCGCAAATTGCAGCAGCAGCCCGGTGCATCTGAGTCGACCTATGGTATCAGAGAAATGGAACAGTACTGTGGCGGTGCGCCGGATGCAGTGCCAGAACGGTATATATACTATTCTTGCTATAGCCATGATCAGCCCGGGGGCGGTAATGCCCGCTTCCTGAAGAACACTGCGGTGCGCATCTATAATGATGTTGACCCTGTCTGGTGGATGGAAAACCGTGGAGTAGATATGTATGAACTGAATGCTCTGGACCAGACGGCCATGATCATTGCTTTGCAGCAGATGGGCAATAAGGATGCTCAATTCATTAATGCTTTTGGCAAAGGTTATCGTATAGAAGGCTTCCGGCATCCGCACTCCTGGTCAATCATTGATCCGGGAGCATTACTGCAATGGATAAATGAGCAGCTGCAATAATTTTGAGCAATTTTGCGGGGTCGTTTTTACTGCTGACATACCCTTGTCACAAGGCCATTCTACCTTTGTGTTGTAAACATTAAAACCAAATATTATGACACAGCAAACACTGACGCAACCGTCTGTAATCCTGACACCTGAAGCATTATTAAAGCACTGGCAGGGACACCGCAACCTGACCCGCAGAGTGATCGAGAAATTCCCGGAACATGAATTGTTTAACTTCTCTATCGGTGGTATGCGCACTTTCGCACAGCTGGCTACAGAGCTGTTGAGCATTGCCGGTCCTTCGCTGCAGGCAATCGTTGCGAATGATGAAAACCCGTATACTGAAGAGCGATTTACCTGCGATACCAAGGAGGCTTTATTACAGAAATGGGATGAAGAAACAAAAGTGATCAATACTTATTATGCACAGATTCCTGCGGAGCGCTTCTCTGAAGTATTTAACCTGTTTGGTCAGTACAAAAATGAGATCATTCACAGTATCTTTTATTTCATCGATAATGAAAATCACCACAGAGGCCAGGGGTATGTATACCTGCGCGCCCTGAATATTGAACCACCATTCTTCTGGGAAAGATAAGTATCAACATTTTTCAATACTATTTCACGCAAAAGCCGGGGTGTCTCTACGCCCCGGCTTTTGCGTGGCGTTGCATAATACCTTGTGTCAGTTTAAGGAGATAAGTATTCAGCATTTCAGGAGCGATGACGGTAGCTTTATCGGCAAACATCATCATCCAGCGGGCAAAGTGATTTTCTACATCACCAATCATAAAAGTCATCTCTATACCATCGGCTACCTCACGCTGCGCTACAAAGCCATAATGCAGTTTAGCCTGGCCAATATATTTGGCGGTATTACGGTCTACCACAATAATCACCTTCTCTTTTTCACAGTCCGTGTAATCCCTTCGATGCTCCTCCAGTTTGCCATGTTCCCGGCTGAATGGCTGATCAGTGATCTGCATAGACAATATCCGATCGGTACGGAACTGGCGGTAATCTTCCCGCAACAGGCAATAGCCCAGGATATACCAGCTGCTGTATTCGTAAAAAATACCCACCGGCTCAATGATGCGCTCCGTTTCACTATCAGAAAATGCCCTGTATTGCATGCGCAATTGCTTTTGGCTTACAATACAGTCCAGTACCAGTTCGAGGGCATTGGGTACCGTATTTTGTGCCGGGTCTTTACTGGAATGAACGGCAATGTTAGACGATACGCCTTCCAGCATTTCCTTTTGCGTACTGCGTAATACCGATTTGATCTTGGTCATTGCCGATTCGTAGTGGCGGCCAATGCCCTTGTCACTGAGTTGCAGCATCAGCTTCTCGGCTGTTACAAAACTCATGGCCTCCTCCTTACTAAACATGACGGGGGGCAGCCGATAACCTTCCATGATACTATAGCCCAGGCCCGGTTCTCCGATTACCGGAACACCTGCTTTTTCAAGCGCCTGTATATCCCTGTAAATGGTACGCAGGCTCACTTCAAAGCGTTCTGCCAGGTCACTGGCTTTTACCACTTTTTTGGACTGCAGCTGTATGAGTATCGTGATGATGCGGTTAAATTTCTTAAGGCTTTCGTCGTTCATGTAAATGTTGCAGATGAGTGAAAATGAATGCTGAAAATTACTTCTTTTTTGCCAATAGCCGCAGAACGGTTACATTCGTCCATAAAAATTATAAGCTTATGGAACCCCAGGTGGTCATGCTGGAACCGATCCGTATAGGAGGGTATAGTACACAGATGTCTTATCTTGTCAATATGATACCGCAACTATGGGGACGCTTTATGCCACAACGGAAGCAGATACAATTGCCTGCTGACGATCAACTGTACTCTGTTGCCGTTTACCCTGAAGATTTTTTCGAGGGCATGCAACCGGGCAAACAGTTTGAGCGCAGAGCGGCCGTACGCCTGAGCGAATCGACAGTACTGTTACCGGATATGGAAGAGTGGACTATACCTGGTGGTTTGTATGCCGTTTTCAGGCACATAGGTGCGCATAACGATATGAGTACGATCGATTATATTTTCCGGGAGTGGTTGCCGCAGAATGGGTTCTATGCATTGGATGCAAGGCCGCATTTTGAGCTGCTGGGTTCAAAATACAAACAGGGAGATCCGGCATCGGAAGAAGACATTTATATCCCGGTACGAAAAAAGTGAGGCACTGTAACAGTACCTCACTTTTTTGTATTTAATGCATTATTTAATCATGCAGGAAATTTCCGATCAGCCTGGAGACCTCTGCTACGGCATGTTCCAGTGTGTCGTTGATAACAGAATGGTCGAAATGCGGTGCGTAGGCCAGTTCTGATGCAGCCTTTTCAACACGCTCTTCAATCGCTTCCATGGCATCAGTGCCTCTTGAAATCAAACGCTTACGCAGCTCTTCAACAGACGGTGCCTGTATGAAAATGGATAAAGCCTGTTGCTTATATTGTTTTTTTACATTTACAGCACCCTGTACATCTATATCGAATAAGGGTACATGATCATCCTGCCAGATACGCTCCAGTTCTGACTTTAGTGTGCCATAATACTTACCGGCATACACCATTTCATATTCTACAAATGCCTCTTCTTTGATCTTTTGCTCAAACTCTGCTACTGTCAGGAAGTAATAATCTTCTCCATCTTTTTCGTTGCCTCTGGGACTGCGGGTGCAGGCCGAAATTGAGAAGCAGATCTGTGGGAAAGACTTCAGTACTTCTTTAATAATAGTAGACTTGCCCGATCCGGAAGGGGCAGTAATAATTAAAATTTTACTCAAAATATAATATGCTTGTCAGTTTAGAAAATGCCCAGGAATTTTTTCTTTTTGCGGGTAGATACCAGCTTTTCAATATCCGGGATAGCCTGGTCGGCTGTCAGGTAAGTACCGATGATTTTGCCATTAGGGTCCAGCAGAAATGCCTGTGGAATAAATTGTACACCGTAGATATCGGCGGCTTCTGATTGCCAGGATTTCAGATCGCTGATATGATTTTTCCAGTACAGACTATCTTTAGCAATAGCCGCGGTCCAGGCCTCTTTATTATTGTCCAGGGATACACTCAGGATGTCAAAACCTTTCTTTGCCCCGGTGAAGTTTTTCTTTGAATAGGTCGTATAGAATTTAACCAGGCTCGGATTAGCTCTGCGGCATGGGCCACACCAGCTTGCCCAGAAATCAACCAGTACATAACGGCCTTTATTCAGGGATTTCAGACTGAGGGTTTTCCCCTCGGGATTGCTGAAAGATAACTCAGGAGCCTGATCACCGACTTTTATTTTCTGGTTAGTGTACTGTGCCATCGCTGGTACTGCACTGAACAATAAGAAAGCACAAAGTAATTTTTTTATCATGATTGTATTTGTTTTCAGGGATTAAATATAATTAGAAGTATAGGATATTATTCATAACATCCTATACTCGGTGGATTATTTCTTGGTGTTCCGTCCATGTCTGTACCAGCCATACCGGAGAAGGTAATGCCTGTGCCTTTAGCCGGAGAGCCGGTTTTTAAGTGATAGTCGTTAAAGTGCAGGTTATTGGCATTGGTATTTTCAAACAGCGGATCCTGGTTCAGGATTACATTTTGCTGCGTAACCCAGGATGGTAAGGCCGTATTGCTTCTGATGAGGCAGTGGTCCAGGCTAACCTGTGCGGTGAAGTCATTTACTTTATTCGGGAAGAACTCATCTTCCATATTACCGTAAATAATACAGTTACGTAAGGTCAGGAACAGGTTGCCCCCAATGTACTCATTGTTTCCCGTGCTGAGGAAGTTTAATGCAACCATACTGAAATGCTTGTCTGTAGCAGTGTTGATTCTACTGGCAAAACCGGCAATAGTACAGCCGAAGAAATCATAACGGCCACCCTGGATCAGGGCTACATTCTCTTTGGCACAGGCGAAGAACAGGTTGTTTTCTGATTTAATGCTGGAGGCAAATGCCAGTAAGCCATAGCCTCCCGAATTGCGGATCGTAGAATTGGTAATGGTCAGTTTAGGAGTACCGTTATTGACCGTATCAGGATCCACCTGCAGGCTGGCATCGGTAATCACGTTTTCGCCCAGCATGGTACTGGCCCCACCGTTTTTCAGCAGCAGGTAATTGATCGTATTGTTATAGCTTGTTTTCAGGAGATTAATTCCGCCCCATTCACCACCAACACCGTTTACGAAGTCTTCGTCATCAAAATAAACCCTGCGGTCTATACGGTCACCCTGGAATACCACACTGTCGTTTTTGGTACCATTCACCTTCAGCGTACCCTGTACAAACAGGCGCGAATCGGCATGCACATATACTCTTGTGCCTGCATTGAGGGTCAGCGTATGCCCCTCTTCTACAAGGGCATTCTTAATGATGACGTAGGGTTTGTTCTTGGTCCAGGTCTGCGTTTGCAGTACACTGTCGGTCACATAGATGGCATTCTGTCCGTAAGCCAGTACCGGTAAGGTAAATTCCTGTCCGTTCACTCTGGCCACAATACGGTCCTCTACGATAAACGGATTGTCTGCATTGGTCGGATCAATGAATACTGATGCAAAAACATACAGGCTGTCATTGCCTTCTATAGATACATCAGCAACCGATTTACCGGATACCCCGTTTACATTCAGGAAATACGGCGAGGAACTGCCTCTGAACAGGCGTATAGATTCGATTTTCAGCCTTTCCTTTTCTTTATTGATAATCTTAATACTACGGGTAGACGTACCCATTGCGGTAAAGACCGTGTCAAACAGCAGGGTATCCTGCGAGAAGGCAATAGTGCCGCCATTGGTGCGGAAATTGTCCCTGCGGATGCAGGAACTGTTATACAGCCAAAGCCATGCAGTCATGCAGAGCAGCAAAGGGAAACTATATTTTTTGATCAGCGACATGAATATTCAGGTAATATGTGATTTACTATTGATAAACGCAAATATAGGGCTTATAATTATGTATACTAAAACCGGTATCCCCTCAGGAAGTCCGCTACAGGCATCTTTTTCTTGCCTTCGTACTGCACTTCAGTACAAGATAACCAGCCATCCGGTGTCGCAAACCTCAGGTAAGTCTTACCATCACTGTCTGCGGTGCCGGGGGGGACCTCATGTACTGCCGGTGCTGCGGTGGAGCTGAATATCTTCAGCTGCTTATCACCAAGCGTGGTAAATGCTGTTGGTACCGGTGCCAGTCCCCGTATCAGGTTGTGGATAGCGGTAACCGGTTGATTCCAGTCAATGCGGCAGGTATCTTTAAATATTTTCGGAGCATGCGTCTCTTTGTCTACCAGGTGCTGTGGTTGCTCTGTAATGTTTTCTTCCAGCAGCCCGTTAATTGTTTTGACCAGCAGTTGCGCACCGGCCTGCATTAACTTGTAATACATCGTTCCGAAATTATCTTCCGGTAAGATGGCTTCTTTATGTTGCAGCAGAATGTCTCCTGTATCAATCTCATGTTTCAGTTGGAAAGTGGTCACCCCGGTTTCGGTCTCTCCGTTGATGATGGCCCAGTTGATCGGTGCGGCACCACGGTAATAAGGTAATAAGGAACCATGCACATTGATAGTCCCCATTGGGGGCATATTCCATACTGCTTCCGGCAACATGCGAAAGGCTACAACCACCTGCAGGTCTGCATTATAGCTGCGTAGTGCTGCAAGGAATTCAGGATTTTTCAGTCTTTCCGGCTGCAATACCGGGATATCCTGACTTACGGCATATTCTTTCACAGCAGATGCTTTCAGCTGCATCCCCCTGCCAGCCGGCTTATCCGGTGCGGTAACTACAGCAACTACCCGGAAACCGTTTTCTACCAGTGCCTGTAAAGACGCTACTGCAAAATCCGGCGTACCCAGGAAAACAATCTTTATTTGTTCCTTATTCAACATGTTGCGAAGTTACTGAAAATGAGGCAGAGCACATAAGCGCGCATCTCTGAAGTGAAAAAGTCAAAGGATAAAAAGGAGATTACTAGTCCTGTACAGGGTAGCTTATCTTCAAACCGTTGCCGATTGAAAGGATAATATTATTTTTGCAGGATGCCACAGAAAGTAGATATCAGGGTAAGCCCGCAAATGGCCCAGGACGAGGAGCAGTTTAAAAAAGCATTGGCACAGAAGCTCAATGTTGCCCCCCGCCGCATCAACGCGTACCAGATCCTGCGCCGCTCGATTGATGCGCGCAGTCGAAATATCCTGGTGCAGATGCAGGTAAATGTATTTGTGGAGGAGCCGTTTCAGGATGCTTATGCTTTTAACCCGGCATTACAGAAAGTAGAGCATGCCCGTCCGGTTATCGTTGCCGGAGCCGGACCTGCCGGTCTTTTCGCAGGATTGCAATTAATAGAAAAGGGACTGAGGCCGATCATTGTAGAAAGAGGTAAGGATGTGCGTAACCGTCGCCGTGACCTTGCTGCAATGAACAAACAGGGAATCGTAAATCCGGAGTCTAATTACTGTTTCGGTGAGGGTGGGGCCGGTACCTATAGTGATGGTAAGCTATATACCCGTTCCAATAAGAGAGGCAGCATTTACCGCAGCCTGCAATGGTTTCACTACTTCGGTGCTACAGAGAAGATCCTGTACGAAGCTCATCCGCATATTGGTACCAATAAATTGCCACATATCATCGTAGCCATGAGAGAGGCTATAGAAGCCTGTGGCGGGCTGGTACTGTTTGATACCAAAGTAACTGATCTGGTGCTGGAGGGAGATACGCTGAAAGGCGTAATGGTTAATGAAAATGAACAGATCCTGGCCGATGCGCTGATTCTCGCTACAGGACACTCTGCGCGTGATATTTTTGAATTACTGCACCGTAAAAATATTAGTATTGAAAGCAAGCCTTTCGCTTTAGGCGTGCGCATTGAACACCAGCAGGCACTGATCGATGCCACGCAATATCACTGCTCCGTTGATCAACCGCGGAGTGAATACCTGCCCCCGGCTGCTTACGGGCTCGTGAGCCAGGAGCTGGGCCGTGGTGTATTTTCGTTCTGTATGTGTCCCGGAGGTATTATAGCCCCGGCCAGTACTACAGAAGGAGAACTGGTGGTGAACGGATGGTCTCCGTCCAAAAGGGATGGCACTTTTGCCAACTCCGGTATGGTGGTGACGGTAGACGAGCAGGATTTTGCCCGTTACGGATTTACCGGACCATTGGCTGGTATGCAGTTCCAGCAGATGGTGGAGCGTAAAGCATGGCAGGCAGGAGGCGGTAAGCTGGTGGCCCCTGCGCAACGCATGACCGATTTTGTACGCAATAAAGTTTCCAATACCTTACTGGATTGCAGCTACCTGCCGGGTACCAATAGTGCCCTGATGAGTGAGATCCTGCCTAAAGAAGTGTATAATTCTATGGCCCAGGCATTCGTCAGCTTCGGGAAAAAGATGAAAGGTTATTATACCGAAAATGCTATGATCCTGGCTACGGAATCCCGTACCTCAAGCCCGGTGCGTATTCCAAGAAATGAGGATAGTTTGCAGCATCCGCAGATCAAAGGATTATTTCCTTGTGCAGAAGGTGCCGGTTATGCCGGCGGTATTATCTCTGCAGCAATGGATGGAGAGAAAGTGGCCGGCAAAGTCTGGGAGTATTACCAGGATTAAAAAATAGTTATATAAAACAGTTGCGTCCCCGGAATTCCGGGGACGCAACTGTTTTATATTGACTGAAATCCGGATATAAGCAACCATTTTTCTTCGCCTTTTGTCCGGCAATAAAAGGACCGAAAGTGCCTTTGTTTTCATCAGGGCGATTGCAAGGCACCGCCATTTTGTGCCGTTGCGTGCATTGATCGTTTGAGCTTACCCTTCGAAGACCTCAGGGTGCGAAACTTTTCGGCTGCTGAGGTTCTTCTCTGGCGTGCGCTTCCAATGCCTACTTCCCTTATAAAGACCTTATCAAACCGGCACACGCGAGGGTGCGTGCGCTAGCTTAGAAAACAATAAGCGATCCGTACCGTACAGATCGCTCAAAAAGGCCTTATAAATCC
>RCUP01000105.1_pt1 | contig 89297 bp, 92 predicted proteins | sample 2166341 | NCBI WGS metagenome assembly RCUP01 (sample SAMN09932325, study PRJNA488358) | compost metagenome | isolation source: compost soil in succinonitrile-enriched | place: Germany: Experimental Botanical Garden | reverse complement strand
TGGGCCGAATCCGAGCAGATGACCTTGCAAGGCACGGTCGAACAGGTGCAGATCGCGCCGCCGCATCCCACGCTCAAGGTGCGGGCCGCGGATGGCGTGTGGCTCGTGGACCTGGGCAATCCCACCCAAACGAAAGAGGCCGGATTCGTCGAGGGCTCCGCCAAGCCCGGCGATGCCATCACGGCCATCGGCAACCGCGATCAGGACGCCGCCAAAAAACACATGAAGGCTGTCCAGATCAAGGTGGGCGGCAAGACCTACGACATCTATCCGAGCCGCATCAAGAAGCCCTGAGCCGCGCGCCAGCCCCCCGTCGATGCCCGACCTGTTGCGGGTCTTCCTAGAACAGATCGAAGCCTTGCCGCCATCGGTGTGGCTGCGCCATTCCGGCACGCTGTACCTCTTGGTCAACGCCGCCCACATCGGCGCCATCGGCCTGCTGATCGGTTCCATCGTGCCGCTGGATCTGCGGCTGCTCGCCGTGATCAGGCCCGGCCCCCTGGAAATCCTGGCACCCGTGCTCGCGCGTACGGCCGCGATCGGATTGGGGCTGGCCGCGTTGACCGGCGCCTTGCTGTTTTCGGTGCGGCCACAGGAATACCTGCAAAACCCCGCATTCGCGATAAAGATGGCCCTGTTGGGGGCGGGCGCGCTCAACGCCGGGTTGGTGCGCCGGAGCAAGGCATGGAACGACGTGGTTCAGGGAGCCCCCCCAACCGGCGCGCTACGCCTTCACGCGGCGGCGTCGCTGCTGCTATGGCTTGGCTGCCTGGTGGCGGGGCGCTGGATCGGATTCTTGTAAACGTCAGGGCGGCGCCGCGCCCTGGGCATCCACATACAGCGCAAAGAGGCACTGTCCCGTGACCATGAACAAGCGGTTGCGCCGCGCGCCCCCAAAACACAGATTGGCGCATCGGTCGGGCAACGCGACGCGCCCGATGGCCACCCCGTCAGGCGCGAACACCATCACCCCGTTCAGGGTAGGGCCCGAACCCCAGCCGGCCCAGACATTGCCGTCAGTATCGCAGCGTATGCCATCGGGAAGGCCCTGGTCGCCGGCGTCGACGAAGACGCGCCCATGGGTCAGCGTTCCGCCTTCGGCGACGTCATACACCAGGATGCGGTTCGGCCTGGAGCCGTTGTCAACGACATACAGCAGGCGCTCATCGGGTGAAAAGCACAGCCCATTCGGGTTCGGGACGTCCTGCACAACCGCCTCCATCCGCCCGTTGGCCGGGTCGAGCCGGTAGACGTGGGTCGGCAATTCGGGCGGCGTCTTGAAGCCTTCGTAGTCATTGAGAATGCCAAAAACCGGATCCGAGAACCAGATTGAATCGTCGCTCTTCACGACGACGTCATTGGGCGAGTTCAAGCGCTTGCCCTCGAACTGGTCCGCCAGCACGGTCAAGGTTCCGTCGTACTCCGTCCGAACCACCCGGCGCTCTCCGTGTTCGCAACTGACCAGCCGGCCCTGACGGTCCCTGGTGTTCCCGTTGGCGAACCCCGACGGCTTGCGATAGACGGACACCGCGCCGCTTTCCTCGTCCCACCGCATGATGCGGTTATTGGGGATGTCGCTCCAGAGCAGGCATCGGCCATCGCCGAACCAGACCGGGCCTTCGCCATATCGGATGCCGGTAGCCAGGCGTTCCACGCCGGCGTTGCCGATCCGGTATTTCAGGAAGCGGGGATCCAGCACCTCGATGGCGGGATCGGGATAGGACTCGCTCGGTTCCCACATGGGATCTCCTTTGGCGGCAAGCGGCTACCTTGCCCGGCCGGCCCGGCACGTGTCCATCCGTCTGTCGAATGCAGCCCCTTGCCCAGGCCCCTCCGTTATAACGCCGCCAGCGTGCGCGCGGCCGGTGTGCAGAGCAGCACGAAGCCCGCGATGTTCAACAGGACCGTCAACCAGAATACGGCCCGGAAGTCCGCCTTCACGGACTTGTGCCGAAGCCATTGCTGGCCCAGCAGCGCCCCGGGCCAGCCTCCGGCCAGCGACAGCAGATGCAGCGCTCTCTCCGAAATCCGTCTGCGCCCGGCCCTTGCCGCCGCCTTGTCGAAGGCGTAGGCCGCAAACGTCAGGACGCTTAGCGCCAGATAGGCCATTCCAACCAGGCCTGGCACCGACCATTTGAGCCAGGCCAGGGCATACACACAAAGGAATACTGGAATCGGCGTCAACTGTGCGCTGAATCGCGCTGTGGCCATGGGACCGTCCGGCGGTTTGATCTGGAAGCCGCCATTGCACCACAGGGCAGCGGGGCACTACTGCCTTTGGCCGGGGTTTCCAATAAAGGGGGCAGCGGAAACGGGCTCTCGATGAGGGTGTCAACCGCTAAACGCTGCCCGGCCGCGTGAAATACCTCTACAAGTACTACATGGGCCGTGCCAGGACGTTCGAGCCGAGCGATGCGCAATGGTCGTAGATCTCGCCCGGGCGGGTGAACCATACCTTGTGGCGCTGCGGGTGCTCGGCCATGTACTTGAGCGCGCGGCGCAAGGCGCGCAGGCGGTACGGCTGGCCCACGATCATGGTGTGCAGCGCGATGCCGCAGACCAGCGGTTGCTGTTCGGATTGCGCAAGCATTTCCTCGAACTGCTCGATGATCATCTGCTCGAAGTCTTGCGCGGTATGGCGGCGTACGAGCATCTGCGGCGAATCATTGATTTCAAGCGGGTACGGAACCGACATCAGGGGCCCGGCCTCGGTCCGCATCCAGAGGGGTTGATCGTCCGCCGGCCAGTCCATGACGAACTTGTAGCCGGTTTCGACCAGCAGCTCGGGGGTCTGGTGGCTTTGCGACATCCAGGGACCCATCCAGCCGCGCACGGTCTGCCCGGTGTGCTCGAGAATGGCCTCACGCACCTCGGTCAGCAAGCGGGCCTCGTCGGCGGGCCACAAATGGCCCTGGGCCTCGGCGTTGGTGCGGCCATGGCCGATGATTTCATCGCCGCGCTTGAGGATGGGCTCCAGAACCTGCGGGCAATAGTCGAAGATGACCGTGTTCATCAGGTGGGCCGCGGGCAACTGCAGTTCGTCAAACAGATCCAGCAGGCGCCAGACGCCGACGCGGTTGCCGTAGTCGCGCCAGGCGAAGCCGCGGACGTCGGGTTGGGGCAGTTCCGTGCCCAGGCTGTGCCCGCGTCCGGCCCCGAAGGCAAAATGCTCGATGTTCAGGCCCAGGTAGACGGCCAGTCGCTTGCCCTGGGGCCAACTGTAGTCCGGACGCGCGGCGATGGGGCTGTAGGGATAACGGTCATGGTAGGGAAGCAGCATGAGGCAGGATCCATGGAAAGGGGAACGGTTACACACCCAGAAAGGCGGTTTGTACTTTGGGGTCTTCGAGCAGGGATTCGGAGGCATCGTCGAAAACTTTTTCGCCGAGCTCCAGGATAGTGGTGCGGCGCGCGACGCGCATTGCCCAGTTGGCGTTCTGCTCGGCCAGCACGAAGGCCAGCCCTTCACGCGCCTGGATCTCCAGCAGGATGTCGCCGATGCGCTCCACGACGATGGGCGCCAGGCCCAGCGAGGGCTCGTCGAGCAGGAACAGGTCCGGCTTGCTCATCAACGCGCGGCCGATGGCGAGCATCTGCTGTTCGCCGCCGGAGAGGCTGCCGGCCGCCTGCCGCGCGCGTTCCTTCAGGCGCGGAAAGTAGCCGAATATCTGTTCGCGGCGCTCATCCTGCTGGTCGCGGCCCCGGGCGAAGGCCCCCATCCTCAGGTTTTCCTGAACGGTCAAGGATGGAAAAACACGCCGCCCCTCCGGAGAGAAGCCAATGCCCAGTTTCACGATGTCGGAGGCGGCGGCGCCCTTGATGCTTTGGCCGCGCCACAGCACGTCGCCCCCGTAGCCGCGCACCAGGCCGGTGATGGCCTTGAGCGCGCTGCTCTTGCCCGCGCCGTTCGCGCCGATAAGCGCCACGGTGTCCGCTTCCTGGATGGTCAGGTTCAATCGGCGCGTGCCCGCGACCCGGCCATAGCTCACGCACAGATCACGCAATTCCAGCAGTGACATTTCTCGTCCCCAAATAGGCCTCGACAACGCGCTGATCGCGCAGGACTTCATCCGGCTTTCCCCGGGTCAGCTCCTCGCCGGCGGCGACAACCAGCAGACGGTCGCACAGACCGGCGATGAACCGCATGTTGTGGTCGATGACCATGACCGTCACGCCGGACTCCCGTACGCGCAGAATGACGTCGCGCACCTGGTCCGTTTCTTCGGCGCTCAGCCCCGCGACGGGTTCGTCCAACATCAGCAGTTGCGGACGCGCCGCCAGCGCGATGGCGATCCCCAGGATCTTCTGCACGCCGTAGGGCAGGCTGCCCGCCGCGGTGTCCGCGACGCCGGCCAGTCCCAGGCGCGCCAGCAGCTCATCGACCAACTGGTCTGAAGATGCCCGCCGGCGCCGGGCGTCGGGTGTGTCCAGCAGCGAGGCCAAAAAACCGGGATAGCGCTTCAGGTACGAGCCACGGACCACGTTCTCCCGCACGCTGCGGGCGGCGTAGACCGCCGTCGACTGGAAGGTCCGCACCAGCCCCTTGCGGGTCAGATGCGATGGCGCCATGCCGGTCACGGCGTCGCCCTTGAACACGACCGAGCCGCTGGTCGGCCGGATGACGCCGCTGATCAGGTTGACCAGCGTGGTCTTGCCCGCGCCGTTGGGTCCGATCACCCCCAGGATTTCCCCGGGAAGCACATCGAAGCTCACGTCATTGACGGCTTTCAGTCCGCCGAAGCTGCGGCCCAGGCCTTGAACGATCAATAGTTGCTTCATGGACGCGCCTCCTTGCGAGCACGCAGCGCGGCGCGAGCCATCTGTACGATGCCGGCCAGCCCTCCGGGGAACGAGGCCATGATCACGATCAGCGCCAGCCCGAAGACGATGCGCTGCACTTCGACATACCCGCGCAGCAGTTCGGGCAATGCAACCAGGACGACCGCGCCGACGATGGGGCCGGCCACGTGGTACATGCCGCCCAGCACGTTCATCACCACCAGGTTCAACGAGTCGGCCATGCCGAACGTGGTCGGGTCGATGTAGCGCATGAAGAACGCGAGCAGGCCGCCCGCCAGGCCCGCCATGGCGCAACCCAGGACGAAGATCCCGACCTTCAGGCGCAGCACGGGAACGCCCGTGCATTCGGTCAGGCGTTCCGCCTCGCGCACGGCGTCGATGGCGCGCCCCGTCTCGGAGCGCAGCAGGCGGATGCAAAAGGCGCCGCACAGCGCCGCCGCGGCCAGCGCCACGTAATACTGCGCTGCGGCCGTATCCAGGCCCGGGTGCAATTGCGGCAGGTTGGACAAGCCGCTGGATCCGCCCGTGACTCCCTCCCATTCGACCAGCACCAGGCGGATGATTTCCCCCAGCAGGAAAGTCACCAGGACAAAATACTTGCCGGTCAGCCGCAGCAGGATCGGACCGACGGCCAGCGCCAGCGCGCCGGCCGCCAGCGCGCCAGCCAGCAGCCCCAGAAATGGCGGCAGCCCCAGGCGCATGACGGAAAGCACGCAGGCGTACGCGCCAACTCCCATGAAACCCGCGTGCGCCAGCGAAATATGGCCGCAGCGGATGATCAGATGCAAGCTCAGCGCACCGATGATATTGAGCAGGATCAGCGTGCCGATGGTAAGCAGAAAGGTGTTGCCCGACAGATAGGGCATGGCCAGCAAGGGCAGGGCGGCGACGGCCGCCACGCAGGCAAGCCGCAGCCCGGGGCGCGCGCCGTCACGGCCGCGGCGCGCGGCAAGAACAGGGGTATGAGCGTTCGACATTTGGCCTCAGCGTTCCGGTTTTCCAAGCAAACCCCACGGCCTCAGGACCAGCAGGGCGATGACGATGCCAAACGACACGAAGGTCGACGTGGCGGAGCCGTAGAACGTCGACAGAAAGCTCTCGCCGAATCCAAAGATGACGCCGCCCAATGCGGCGCCGGGAATACTGCCCATGCCGCCCAGGATGACCACGACGAAGGCCACCATCAGCGGCCGCTCGCCCATGAAGGGTGACAGCGCGTAGGTCTGGGCGTAGATGGCCCCGGCGATGGCGGTCATGAATACGGCGAGGAAGAACGCCAACTGATAGACGCGGCGCGTGTTGACGCCCTGGGCTTCGGCGATATCCAGATCTTCCGCCGCGGCGCGCATGGCCAGCCCGTAGCGGCTCAGGCTGATGAATGCCCAGAAGGCCAGCAGGACGCCGATCGCGATACCGATGACCATCAGCTTGTCGGCGGGAATGGAGACCGTGCCGATCTGGACCATGCTGTCCATGACGGACGGAATGGAGCGTTCGTATACGTCCCACACCAGCACGCTCGTATAGACGATGACGATGTCCAGCCCAAGCAGGCCGATCATGCTTTGGAACATCTTCTGGTAGAAACGGCGGAACACCAGCCATTCCAGGACCAGCCCCAGCGTGGCGACCGTCACCCCGGCGAGCACGATGGCGATGACATACGGCAGGTGGAATTCGCCGAAGTAATAGTGCAGGGCGTAGCCGCCCAGCATGGCGAAGCCCCCATGGGCGAAGTTGACGACCTTCATGATGCCGAACAACAGCGTGAAGCCGAGCGCGATCAAGACATAGATCGCGCTCAGGCTCAAGCCGTTGACCAGCACCTGGGTCAGGACCGGTGCTGAAAACATGAGCCCTTACTCCTTGGCCGGCGTCAACGAGGTGACGGTCTGGGGCTTGCCGCCCTTGATCTGCGTGATCCAGAAGCGGTTGAGCAACTGGCGATTGACGCCATAGGCTTTCTCGCCGCCCCATACCACCGGGCCATAGATGCCCGCGTCGTATCCCTCAAGATCCTGGAGCGCGGCGCGGACCTTGTCCGTATCCGTCGCGGTACCGGCGTTCTGCATGGCCTTGAACAGGATCCGGGTGGCGTTGTACCAGCCGGGCGTCTGGGCGTTGATCACGCCGCTCCAGCGCTTCTTGTAGCTGTCCACGAACTTCTGGGCATGGGGGTCGCGAAAATCGAATACGTCGTAGGAGAGGAATCCTTCGGCGTTCGGTCCGGCGATATCGTTGATTTCGTCGATGGCCGGGCCGCCCACCTGCCAGATCAAGCCCTTGAAGCCGATCTGGCGCGCCTGCTTGACCAGCAGACCGGCTTCGCCCGGCGCGTTCAGGTTCAGGTCCAGCAGGTCCACGCCTTGCGCCATCATCCGGGTCAGCAGCGGCGTGAACTCCTTGGATCCCCGCTCATACTTTTCGGACCAGACGTCGTAACCGTTTTCCTTGTAGGTTTGTCCCAGCGTGGGCATGACCACCTGGCCGGTGGCGTCGTTGGGCACGATGAGAGCCACCTTCTTGACCGCGGGATGGTTCTGCTTGAGCCACTTCACCATCGCCGGGCCGAACTCCACGTTGCTGTTCATGGCGCGGAAGTTGTAGGCCTCCTTGCCGCCGTTCTTGAGGATCTCCGGGGCATAGCCGTTGGACAGCATGATGGCCCGCGCCTGATTGGTGATGGGAGCGGCCGCCATCGCGGACGGCGTGCCGATAGGCCCGACGATGAACTGGACCTTGTCGAAATTGACCAGCCGCTCGGCGGCCGTGCGCCCGCCGGTCGCCGTGTACTTGTCGTCGTACATGACGAGTTCCGGCTTGTACGTCTTGTCGCCGATCTTCAGGCCTCCTTGGGCGTTGACCTCGTCGATGGCCATTTCCACACCCCGCTGCACGGCCAGGCCCCAGGCGGTGCCGCCGCCCGACAGCGGCCCGATGCCGCCGATCTTCAACGTTTCCTGGGCTTGCGCCGGCAGCACGGAACTGGCCGCCACGCCCGCGAACAGCAGTGTGCCCAGCAGTTTGGTCATACGGATTCCAGACATAGACTTCCCCTTGAGTTTTTGGAACTGCGCCATGGCTGCGCCACGGATAAATCAAACTGGCGGATGCCGCGGTCCTGGCGGTTCAAGCACGGACGCGGCGAACTGGGCCGCCGCCAGCAAACGGGTGTCCTGGCCATACGCGCCGATCAGTTGCGCGCCCAGCGGCAGGCCGCCCGGGCCCAATTCGGTCGGAAACGACAGGCAGGGCAGATGCAGCAGCGTCCAGATGGAACCGAAGCGGGGAGAGCCGGAATAGGCATGCCCGGTCTCGGCCTCGCCTTCGGCCGCGGGATAGAGCAGCACGTCGTAATCCTTGAACCAGGCGCACGCTCGGGCGCGCATCCGGGCGGCATGCTGGAGCGCGGCGGTGTACTCGTCCAGGCCCACATCCGCGCCCGCGCGCAGCCGCGCCTGCAGGCGTGGACTCAGCGCCGACTCGTTGGACAGACGCTCCTGCGCCAGCGTCTGGCGCGCCTCGAAGGCGAACAGGCGCAGTTGCATCGCCTCCAGGGCTTCGAATTCCGTCGGTAGCCAAAAGCGGTCCACCCGGGCGCCGGCCTGCGCCAAAGCCGCCGCGGCGCGCTCGATCGCCGCCACCGTCGCGGGATGGGCGTAGTCCCATTGGCGCGACAGGCATAAGCCGATGCGCGGGCGCAGTCCCTGCGCCCGCATGACGTTCTGCGCACCGTGCAGCCCCATCGTGAAAAAGGCGGCGTCCGCCACGTCCCGGACAATGATGCCCACGGTATCTTGCGACGGGCTCAGGGCCTTCATTCCCGCCGAGGCGATCAGCCCGAAACTGGGCTTGTAGCCCACCACGCCGCAATAGATTGCTGGCCGCACGATGGATCCCGTCGTCTGCGTGGCGAACGCCACGGGCGTCATGAAATCGGCCACCGCCGCGGCGGAACCGCTGGATGATCCGCCGGGCGTGTGCGTGACACGCAGCGGATTGACGGCGGCGCTTGGGGTCTGGGTGGCGAATTCGCCGGTGGCGACCTTGCCCAGCAGCACGCCGCCGCGGTGGCGCGCAATGGCCACGCAGCCGGCGTCGACCGCGGGACGATGGCCGCGGTAGATGGGCGACCCGTACTCGGTCGGATAGTCGACGGTGTCGAAGATGTCCTTGACCGCGAACGGCACGCCGCGCAACGGGGAGGGCGGGGCGGTCTCGGCAAGCGATGCGGCGGCAAGCGCCTTTGCCGGATCGCAGGCCGTGAACGCGCGCACGTCCGCGTTGCGTTCTTCGATTCGATCCAGACAGGCGCGCACGACGGCCGTGGGGGTGGCTTCGCCGCGCTCGATCGCGTCGTGGACCTGCCAGGCACTGAGATGGTTCAACGGTTTCACATAAAGTCCCGGGTAAGTGGCGCGCCCGTTCCCGGGTGCTTGACTGACCGTACTTTATGGATCGCCCATTGATATGTCTAATACAATATAAGGGATTTATTTAGACAAATATCCACCTAATAATCCGGGAAAACGATGGCTTTGCTCTCGCGTGCAATGCGTGCATTCATGGTGGTGGCCGAGGAACTGCATTTCGGCAGGGCGGCCGCGCGGCTGAACATCAGCCAGCCGCCGCTCAGCCAGTTGATCCGGCAGTTCGAGGCTCGCGTCGGCACGGATCTGTTCGTGCGCACCACGCGTTCGGTGCGGCTGACGCACGCGGGCGAAGTGCTGTTGCAGCGCGCGCGCCGCATGGCCGAGGACAACGACGCCGCGCTACGCGCCGCGCGCCGGGCCGGCAGCGGCGACGTGGGCAAACTGGCGCTGGGCTTCGTCAGCACCGCGGCCTACCGGGTGCTGCCGCGTGCGCTGGCGCGCTACCGGGAAGCCTATCCCGAAGTGGAACTGACGCTCTGCGAGGAACTGACCGGCGTCCTCACGGAAAAGCTGCTGGATGGCAGCATCGATCTGGCGATCTTCCGCCGGCTGCCGCGCGCGGTCGAACCCGAGCTGGTCTTCGAGCGGGTGCATCGTGAACAGATGGTTCTGGCCATTCCGGCGTCCCACCCCTTCAGCCGCCGCGACCGCGTTCCGATTGCCAAACTGGACGGGCAACCCTTCGTGGGGTTCCATCCCGAGGGTTCTTCCTACTTCCACGCAACGCAGACCCGGTTGTTCCGCGAACATCATGTGCGGCCCCGCATCGTCTATGAAAGCGTGCTGCCCACGCTGCTGGCGCTGGTGGAGGCGGGCATGGGTCTGGCGCTGGTGCCCGAATCCGCGGCGGGACTGCGCGAAAGCGGCGTGGCCTACCGTCAGTTGTCGGGCATGGACCCGGCATTCGACGTCGATCTGTACTGCGCCCGCCGGCCGGACGTCACCAGCCCGACCGCCTTGGCCTTCGCGCGGATTCTCCAGGAGGGCAGCGAGGCGGCGGGCCCATTTACGGACGGTCCCGAATCACAGGCTTGAGCCTCCGTCGACCACCATCAGGCAGCCCGTCACATAGGCCGCCTCGTCGGATGCCAGGAAGAGCGCCGCGTTTGCGATGTCCCAGGGGCTGCCTTGACGCCCCATCGGGCAGCGCGCGTCCCGCGCCTTGTGTCCTTCCGCGGCCGCTTCCTCAGAGGCATAGAGCGCGTCCGCGTGGGGCGTCCGGATCATGCCCGGGATGATGCAATTGCATCGGACCTGCTCGGCGGCGTACTGCCGCGCGATGACTCGCGTCATATGATTGACCGCCGCTTTGGCGGTGCTGTACGAAAGAAACTGCATCGGGCTCCATTTCAGGCTGGCCGTCGACGAGACGTTGATGATGGAGCCGCCGCCACGGGATTTCATGTGCGGCAGGAAGGCGCGAGCCATCGCCATGGATCCCCGTACGTTGATGGTCATCACGCGGTCCCAGTCGTCATCCTGCACGGCGAGCAAATCCCCCTGAATCTCGATGCCGACGTTGTTGTGCAGGATGTCGATTCCTCCGTGGCGGCGCGCAACGTCCTCCGAGGCCAGGTCGATCTGCGCCGAATTCGTCACGTCGAGCTCCAGGGCCTCTGCGCTGCCACCTTCCGCGCGGATCTTATCGACCGTTTCCCGGGCTGCCGGCAATGACCGGTCCGTGCATATGACGGTTGCTCCTTCACGAGCGAACCGGATCGCACAGGCGGCACCGTTGCCTACCGAATCCATCGACGAGAACGAGTTTCTCAATGTGCCGGCGCCTGCAACCAGGGCGACTTTGGATTTCAATCTCATGGCTGGCTAGCTCCCGATTCAGTCGCGGGTGAACTCGGCGCCGCCCTTCGGGCGGATGTAGCGGGGCAAGGGCAGGCCGGCTTTCTTGGCGGCTTCGATAATCGAGTCTTCGATTGCGCCCGCGTCCCGGATGTTCGCGAACTCGCCGTCAATGAAGTTGATATTGGCGCCGAACACCACCATGAAGCCTTCCGCCGGCTCGGTTGCGTCCTCCGGGACCGAGAACGTGTGCACGGATCCGCCCGGCTCATAGAGGTAGCTGCCCGCCGTTTGCGGGTCGTCCGGATACTCCAGATAGTTCCACTGGCCCTTCGTCGTGTAGAAGTGGACGACGCCCGTATGGAAGTGGGTGGGAAGACGGGTTCCCGGGGCGAACTTCCCGTACAGAACCCAGACGCCGTTCTCTCGATCAAGGAACAGCGGAATGATCGAGGACCCTGGCGCGGCGCCGGGAAGCTGCACGCCGTCTTCGATGTTGACGGTCAGCAGACGATCTTGGTGGGTAACGGTGTACGGTAGGGTCATGGGGCGTTCCTTGGGTTAGTGGTCAACTGGGAACTGCGGGAGCGCACGACTCGCGCAATATCAGCTGCGTTTTGATGACAATGCGATCGCCATGCTCCGAGGCAGCCTGGCGATCAAGTTGCTTCAGGACCTGTTGTGCCGCGCAGGTTCCCATCGCCTCCAGATCCCAACTCAGCGAAGTGATCGAGGGGCTGAAAAGTCGGGATAGATCGGTATCGCCGATGCTGATCACGCTGATATCGTTCGGAACCGAGTCTCCGGTATGCCGAAGGGCTTGAAGCACGCCGGACAGGATTCTTGTTCCCAGGCATACGAACGCCGTGGGCCGGTTGCCGTGCGACAGAAGTGACATGGCTTCGGCGAACGCAAACTGCATCGCCGACTGTTCGGCCCGGATCAAGGCGGGGTCAGGCGAGATTCCGCGTTCTTCGAAGGCCTGGCGAAAGCCGGCGATACGCTCTTTACCCGTCCTCAGGTCCGTGCCTGGTGTGAGCAATGCGATCCGCCTGTGGCCCAGGTTCAGCAGATACTGGGTCGCCTGGAATGCTCCCGCCGCGTGATCGACATGGATGCCAACGGACGATGCGCCGAATTCCCTGTCGAGGGCCACGACGGGCAGCTCCTGGGACAGCTCGTCGATGAGCTCCGCCGATTCTTTTTCGCAGGGGCCCAGAATCAGCGCATCGACCCGCCGGCCACGAAAGATATCGACCAGCGACGCTTCGCGCCGCCGCTCATTGTGGGTGCTTGCCACCAGCAGCGAGTAGCCTTCGGCCTGCAGCGCCGTCTCTGTCGCGGTGATGATGCGTGCGTATAGCGGGTTCGCCAGGTCGGATACCAGCAGCCCGATCACGCCCGAGGACTTCGTTCGCAGGCTTCTTGCGACGGCGTCCGGGCGGTAATCGAGACTGCGGACTGCCTGCTCGACCGCCGCGATGGCGGCCTCGCTGACCCGTCCGGTACGATTGAGCGCGCGCGATGCCGTTCCCAGGGAAACGCCGGCTTTCTTGGCCACATCGCGAATGGTGATTCGGTCTTTCATGATCGAGGTTTTGTCCGTGCCGAAAGGGGCTAACATACACCGTCTTTGGCACACGGAAGGTTAGGTCCGCGGGCGGATCGGCGCCGATCCATCCCACGATTCGCCGGCTTTTCTGATCTCCTCGAAATACTCGCCTTTTCCCCCTTTCATTTCCGAAACTTCGATCATGCCGCTCGGCAGATCGGGATGCACAAAGTAAGCAAAGCGGCCGCGCAGCCCCATCCGGCCGCCGTGTCCCTCCACGTAGCCGCGGCTGACCAGGTGGCCGCAGAACTCGTCGAAGTTGTCGAGCGTCCAGAAGGCCACATGCTGGGCGCACTCGCCACCCGCGCGTAGAGAATCCAGATACAACGAAGGCGCATCATCGCGTTGTTGGATCAATTCGATCTGCAAGGCCCCCGAGTTGGCCAACGCAATGGAGAGGCGAGGAGGGCGGGATACCTGACCTTGGTACCGGAATTCCGTTGTGCCCACCTCTTCTTTGTAGAACCACGGTCCCACGCCCAGCACCTCGGACCAGTGCCTCATGGCCTTCTCGATGTCACGAACGACGTAGCCGACTTGCCGGGCCCCACCAAAAATCCTGCTCATAGTGCTTCCTCAGTTCATGTATGCGCCGCCGTTGATATCCAACGTCGTGCCAGTGATATAGCTCGAGAGATCGCTTGCCAGGAACAGGCAGCCGCCAGCGATTTCATGAGGGCGCCCGGCGCGCCGCAGCGGCCAGCCCTGGGCGGCTTCATCCTTGCTTTCGTCCGAGCGCCCGGTGCGCGAGAAGTCAGTCGTGATCAGGCCCGGTGAGATCACGTTGGCGCGGATCCCGTGCTCGCCAAATTCCTTGGCCATCGCGCGGGTGATACCTTGCACTCCCGCCTTCGCCGCGCAGTAGTGGGCGCCGCCGAAAATGCCGCCGCCGTTCTGCGCGGAAAGCGAGGAAATCGAGATGATGCTGCCCCGCTCGCGCGGGATCATGAGCGGGACGACAGCTTGGCTCAGGTTGAACACGCCGGTCAGATTCACGCGCAGGATTCGGTCGAAATCCGCTGGCGTGATGTCGCGGAAGGTGGCTTTTTGCGTAATGGCGGCGTTGTTCACCAGCACGTCCACCACGCCACCCGACCATGCGGCAATCCTATCGACCGTCGCGCGGCATTGCTGATCGCTCCCGACATCACAGGGAAGCGCAAGAAGTTGGGCGGGCGTGGCGCCAAGGTCCGCGGCACTGTCGAGCAAGCGCGTCTCGTCGAGATCGACGATGGCCACGCGCGCGCCGTGCTCGAGAAAGAGCCGGGCGGTCGCTTTCCCAATGCCTTTGGGATGGGCGGCCCCCGAGATTACGGCGACGCGGTCCTGGAGCAGTTTCATGCTCATTGGGGCTTGATGCCAGCGTCACGCGCAACAGTGCGCCATGCTTCGATGTCCGCGACATTGGCTTTTTCATGGGCCGAACCAGACACGTATTGAGCCGTGATTCCCAGCCCCAGCAGCTTCGTCGCGACCTCCTGCTCCTTGAGCACCTTTTCCAGGGTGCCGGACAACCGCTCCACGATAGGCTTGGGCGTGCCCGCGGGAACGTACATCGCCCAGTTCAGATCCCGATCGAAGTCGATGCCTTGTTCCTTGTAGCTCTGAATGTCGGGAACGCTGGGTGAACGCTTGGTGCAGACCGCGATTCCCTTGACCTTCTTTTGGGTCACCAGCGGGGTCGCGGTTGCCATGTCGACGAATCCAATATCAACGTGCCCGCCCATGATGTCAGTCATGATCTGGGTCGTTCCCTTATAGGGCACATGCTGCATCTTGAGGTTGCCCTTCTGCACCAGGACCTCGCCACAGAAGTGGCCCGTGGAGCCAATTCCCCAGCTCGCATACTGCACCGGGTCCTTACGAGTGGCCGCGAGCTTCTTGAGCTGCTCGAGGTCATTCGCGGGAAAGTCGTTGTTCGCCACGATCATGATCGCCGAGTTGCCGATGGCGCCCAGCGACGTGAAGCTTTTGATCGGGTCGTACTGCAGATCCTTGTAGACCGACGGGGACAGGATGTGCGTTGTCATGCCGCCGATCGTTATCGTGTAGCCATCGGGCGCGGAACGCGCCACCGCGGCAATTCCGATGGTGCCGCCGGCGCCAGGTTTGTTTTCCACGATCACCGGTTGCTTCAGTTCGACCGCAAAACGCTCCGCCAGGATGCGGCCCAGTGTGTCGCCGCCACCGCCTGCCGAGAACGGCAATAACATGCGAATCGGGCGGCTGGGGTAGTCGTCGGCGTGGGCGCTACCCACGCCAAGCACGGCAAGCAGCGCAGCCGCTGCAACGGACAGCTTCATCATTGTTGTCTCCTCAAGTTGGATTCCCGGTGCAGTCCTTTCGAGATCCGCCCTGGATTTTTTGTACTGAACAACCTTGTGCCTTGCGGTTTCCCGCCTCCTGAAACGGGAAGGCCGGTACTGCTACAGCAACCCGAGGGAACGCAGCTTGGCGTTCTGACAGGTATAGGGGCGCTCGCAGATCACTTTGTCCGAATCCGGCGCGAACTCGAACGTGGCGGCCATGCGGACGCGAAACGTGCGACCGGTCGGTTCGTAGGTCTTGCCGTCGACGGTGAAGGGTCCGGCGTGGGTGCCCGAAAGCCAGAATTCCACGAGTACGGTATCGGTCCCCTCGGCGGCGGCCACCGCGATGATCTCGTTCTTGAGATCGGGGAAAGAGGCACGCGAGGAAAGGAAGTAGCCCATGACTTCGCTTTCGCCGTCGAAGACTGCGCCACTGGAGTGCATTTCGTATCGGGGATGTTCGAAAGTCTCGATGACCTTGTCCCACTCCTGGACGCATTCCAACGCCATGTGGTCAACAACGGTCTTGACTCGTGCCGCCTGCAATTGCGCGTTCAATTTTTCCTCCTTATGGAAACGTTTCCGCAAATTATGGAGGCCTAAGAACATGGGTAAAAGCTAGGGATTACGATAATTAGTGGAAACGATAACGCGCTCTGCGCGCGGGCGCGAGGGAGGATGTCCAACGCCGCCTCGACTCCTCGGAGCAGCGGTGCTTCACGAAGAAGCCGGCCGGTTGCTCATCCGTCCACTTCAGACGGTTGCCTCGTACGCATCGAATGATCCAAAACGGAGCAATTCCGTTCGGAGCACCCGGATGGCGGATGAATTTTTGCCAAAATTATCATGGACTTCCTAAAGGGTCACTGGTCAGAATACCTCGCTGTGCCTGCCAGTCAGCGCTGCGATTTTCCACACCACGAGGTGATTCATGTCCGAAGCATCGAGAGTTTCATTGGCCGCCATGTCGCTGGTCACACTTCTGGCGTGGGGGCCCGCGGGCGCGCAGGAGAAGGCCGCCGCATCGCCGCTGGTCCAGCAGATCAATAATGGCAACTGGCTGGCCCCCCAAGAGGCCGAAAGCCTGCGCGACGAGCTCTACTATCAGCGGGCCGTCCACGCCTACATGACGATGCTGCCGGCGCTCAATGTCATCGGCATGCGCGACGGATCGGAGCAGACGTTCGGAGCGGGCTACAACGTGTTGCCAATGTGGAAAGCGAGAATGGACTCGCGCACGATGGTCCCCACGCCAAACGCCGACGTAATCTATTCCATGAGCTACCTGGACCTGAAGAAGACAGGTCCGCTTGTCGTCAACGCGCCGGCCAATGTCATCGGCATGTTCACCGATTTTTTCCAGCGCACGATCACCGATGTCGGCGCGGTCGGACCCGACCGCGCCCGGGGCGGCCTGTATCTGCTGCTGCCGCCGGACTACGAAGGCCAGATTCCCGGTGGCTACTTCGCCTTCAAATCGCCCACATACAACGTATTCCTGTTCTTCCGCACGGTGATGGCCAAGGGCGCCGGCAAACCTGATCCGGCGCCCGCCGTGAAGAATGCCGAGCGCACCCGCGTCTTTCCCCTGTGGGCCACGGAAAAGGAAACCAAGCCGATGGAATTCCCGGACGCCAGCGGCAAGCGCCTGAACATGATGTATCCCACCGACAACACCTACTGGACCAAGCTCAAGACATTCGTCGACTACGAGCCGATAGCGGCCATCGACCCCGAGCTGCGCGGGGTGCTGGCGTCGATCGGCATCGTCAAGGGGCAACCCTTCAAACCGACGGCCCGCCAAGAGGAACTGCTGAAAAAGGCCGTGGAAACCGCGCCAAAGATGATTATGGCGACGCGCCAACTGGGCAGGGAAGACCGCCGGAACCTCTACTACGAAGATCGCCAGTACGAAAACACCTGGGCCGGTGGCACTGCGGAGTGGATGCAGGACAGCTACCTGGACGTCAACCAGCGCGCGAGCTTCTTCCAGATTGCGTATTCATCCGCGCCCGCCATGGTCATGCATACGACCGGCGCAGGCTCGAAGTACCCCTTCACCGCGCGGGACAAGGACGGCAACTTCCTGGACGGCAGCCATACGTACAAGCTGCGTCTGCCGCCAGATCCGCCGGCAAGCCTGTTCTGGGCCGTCACCGCCTACAACATCACCGACGGCACCATGCCAGAAACCAAGCAATTGCTGCCGTCGACCAACGGCTACTACGACATTCCCAAGCAGCCGGATGGCTCGCTGGAAATCTGGTTCGGGCCGGAGAAGCCCGACGGCGTGGCCGACGCAGCCTTCATCCAGACCCTCCCGGCGCGCAACTTCCTGGCCACCGTGCGCCTGTACGGCACTGAAGACGCGTTCTACGATCAGACGTGGAAGCCGGACGATCTGGTAAAGATGAAGTAGCCATCGGAAGCCGGAATGGACCAGGCGCGCTTGAGCCGGGCGGCGGCAAGCGTCTGATCCACTCCGGTTGGCGAGTTGGACCTAGATGGAGGCTTGCTTCATCCGGCTCGCTAAGGCAATGGCGGTTTCCTTGCGCTCGCTGTAGCGGTCCACGAGGTAGGGCGCGACATCCCGAGTGAGCAAGGTGAACTTCATCAGCTCTTCGACGACATCGACGACGCGGTCATAGTAGGGCGAGGGCGTCATCCGGCCAGTATCGTCGAACTCCTGGTAAGCCTTGGCCACCGACGATTGGTTGGGTATCGTCAGCATACGCATCCAGCGGCCCAGCACCCGCATCTGGTTCACGGCGTTGAAGGACTGCGAGCCGCCCGACACCTGCATGACGGCCAGCGTCTTGCCCTGGGTCGGGCGCACAGCCCCCACGGACAGGGGAATCCAGTCGATCTGCGTCTTCATGAGCCCGGTCATGGCGCCGTGGCGCTCCGGCGAGCTCCAGACCATGCCTTCCGACCATTGAACCAGCTCGTGCAGTTCGCGGACTTTGGGGTGGTCGTCGCCGGCGTCGTCGACCAGCGGCAGCCCGGACGGGTTGAATATGCGGGTCTCGCCACCCAGGGCCTGGAGCAACCTCGCCGCTTCCTCGGCCACCAGGCGGCTGTAGGAACGCTCCCGCAACGACCCGTACAGCACCAGGAAACGCGGCGGGTGGGTTGCCCGTTGGGGTGAGAACAACTCCGCTGCGGACGGCTGTTCCAACAATGAAGGATCAATGTTGGGGACGTCTGCCAGGGGCTTAGACACGATGGCCCTCCGCATCGATGACCGGCGCGCCGTCCTCCTTGGCGTAGGCATCGAGTTGAGGCCGGGGCAGGATGTCCAGGACCACTTCGGACGGGCGGCAAAGACGAGTGCCCACCGGGGTGACGACGATGGGCCGATTCATCAGAATAGGGTGCTCCACGATGAAGCCGATCAGCTGCTCATCCGTCCACTTCGGGTCCGACAGCTCCAGCTCGTCATACGGCGTGCCTTTCTGCCGAAGCACATCCCGCACCGGTATCCCCATGGCGGCAATCAGCGACTTCAGCGTTGCGGCATCCGGCGGGGTCTTCAGGTACTCGATGATCGTCGGCTCTTCGCCGGTATTGCGGATCAGGCCGAGCACATTGCGCGACGTGCCGCAGGCCGGGTTGTGATAAATGATGATGGAACTCATGGAATACCTCTCTAGGTGCAAAATTGAAACGTCATTGTCCGTGTGACTGGGCGCGCAGCAGCATCAGCGCGGCAAAGGCGGTCAGGCCAATGGCTCCGGACAGCCATAAAGCGTTGGCTCCCCACGCGTCCAGCGCAAGCCCGAAAAGGAGCGGGGCCAGAGCCTGCGCGATCCGCGCGGGCATCATCAGCCACCCCTGGCGCGCCCCATACCCCTGGGCGCCAAACAGCACCAGCGGCAAGGTGCCCTTCGCGATAGTCAGGATGCCGTTGCCCGTGCCATGCAGGATCGCAAATACCGGTGCCATGGCCGGACCTGCCATCAGCAGAACCACCACGCCCGCGGGGTGCGCCAACGCGGCCAGGCGTGCCGACAGCAAGGGATGGACGCGTCGCAGAAACCCGAACTCGAGCACGCGGCCGGCCACCTGCGCGGGACCAATAAGCGCGCCTACCGCGACTGCCGCCGCGAGCGTGGCCCCCGCGGCCTCCAGCATCCGCGGCAAATGCGTTGCCATGGCCGTGCTGATGAACCAAGTCGCCGCAAAAACGAAGGCGAGGAGGGCGGTTGCGAACCCCGGGCGTTCAGGGGTGGAAGCAGGGGATGGCGCAGAAACTGCCTTGGTTGGCTCCGCCAGGGCTCGCTCGTCGACTTTCGTCTGAGTCAGCGGCTTCGGAAGCCAGGCATTCAGCGGCAAGCCAATCAACAGATGCAAGCCAGCCCAGCCGAAGCATGCGCTGCGCCAGCCGAACTGGGTTTCCATCCAGGCTGACAGCGGCCAGCCGACGGTGCTGGCAAAGCCCGCAATCAGGGTAATGCCGGTGATCGCGCCACGGGCGTGGTGACCATACAGGCGAACCAGGCTGGAAAAGGCAGCTTCGTACAGGCCTGCGCCCATCGCCACGCCGATGATAAGCCACGCGGCGACCATCGAAGGAAGGCCCTGGGCCAGGCCAAGCAGGGCCAGTCCAAGCGCGAAAACCAGGCTGGTGATGACCAGGACGACACGTCCGCCGTGACGGTCGATCGCTTGCCCTGCCCAGGGACCCACCAGGGCCGATATCACCATTGCGCCGGAAAAGGCCGCGTAGACCGTCGGCGCCGGTACGCCCAGTTCATCGGCCATCGGCGTTGCCAACATGGCCGGCAGGTAGTAGGACGAAGCCCAGGCCAGCGTTTGAGCCGTGCCCAGGGTACCCACAACCCTGACGGGTGCCCCTGTCACCGGATAGCCCCGACAGGTTGCCGAGGAACGGGAAAGTGTTTCATGAACGGCTCCCGATCAGCGCGCAGTGCAGGGTCCGGCGTCTGAACCATCGCAGCGGGAACCTTGGCAGCAGTATTCAGTGAGATAGCCGAGCAGCCCATTCATCCGCGAGTAGTCGGCCCGGTAGATCAGATTCCGGCCGTGCTGCTCGATGCTGACCAGGCCGGCGTGCGACAACTCCTTCAGATGGAAGGACAAGGTGTTGCGGGCGACGCCGAGCTGCTCGGCCAAGACGCTGGGCGTCAGACCTTTCAGGCCAGCGACCACGAGCGCGCGAAATACGCGTAAACGTTGGGCGTGGGCAAGGGCGCCGAGGGCAAGAACAGCTTGATCTTCATCCATGGTTCGATCTTACAACGATTGTCGAACTGTTTAGCAGGTTGCATCCTGCGTTCCGCTCAGCTTCGTCCATAACGTACTTTACATAATACACATTATGCGTAATTCCGATGGTGTTGGCGACTGTCCCCACGTTCCTCATGGATGCTCCATGTCAGCCAACCCTTCGGCCGAGCCTCAGTCACCCTGCAGGCCAGACAAATTCGGGAGCCCATGACGTCGCCTACCGGTCGTTGCTGTCTTCTTGAAGACTGCTCTCAACCTCACGAATTCGTTCTGCACGCGCCAACGCCCTGGCATGCCAGATTCACGTGAAGGTCCGTACTTTGCCTTGCCCCATTCGCGCAGAACACCCGCGGGGTCAACCATACCCGCCGCACCCGTGCGCATCATCCACCTTTGGCAGGCGCGCCACGCTCTAGGGCTTCCCGTCCCCCACAAGGCAATCTGACTGTATGCCGCCAGGAACAGAAAACGTTCGGCCGTGGCGATGCGTTGCCGCCACTTGCGCGCCGTACGCCACAGTAAACGGCCCCCGCCGCGGCACAGGACGATCGCCACCGCCAGCAGCAGGACCGCGCCCGCCAGGCCGGTCAGCCATTGCCTTGCCGATAGCAGCCGCAGCCGTTCGTGCCAGGACAACGGGATTTCCCCTGCCGCACGCTTGTCCACGACCGCGTGAATCTGGCCCCCTTCCAGGTTGGCCGTCCTGAATTCCCTCGAACCCAGGTCATACCAGCGGATCGACACGTCGCCCAGTGACTGCGTTTCCTGGTCCCCCGGCGCATAGAACCAGCGCTCGGTCCTTTTTCCTCCCGTAAAGTCGCCGTAGTCGTTCAGGTCGGCGGCCTGGGATTCGCGCTGGATCGCTGCGTCTTGCCGCGGTTGCACGGCCGGGATCTGGCTTGCCGGCAGGCCCAGGGCCTGGATGGAGATTCTGCGCTCGAGCATCTGCCCGGTCTGCAGCCGCAGTTGGCTCAGCGCCTCGCGCGCCACTTCCTGCGGCGGCCGATCGCCGGACACCAGGTAGAAGTGTTGTTCGGCTTCGAGTCCGGATGCCGGTAGAAACCCGGACAGGGGGCCGGCGCCGGCCGGCAATGCCACGCGCAGCGTGACAGGCATGATCGGCAACACGGGCGAATCCGCCGCATCGGGATAGACCTTGATCGCTTCCGGACTCAGGCGCAGTTCGCCTTCCGCCAGCGGGGTCAGCAGATAGTTCTGGGTGGCGCCACGCTGCGTGGACTGCCCTCTGTCCCGCTGCACGGTTGGCGTCAGCATCAGCAACGGCAGGATGGTGGCGCCAGGCATGTCCCATTGCGGGTATCGGGGATTCCAATTGACCTGCTCCGGCATCCAGACGGTGACCTTCATCACCAGGCTCTGTTTCGGCACCAGCACAGCCGGCGGCGGCGCCGCTGCATCACCGGCAGGCCTGAGCTCCAGGCTGGCCTGCCAGTCATCGGCCTGGCCGGCCACGGCGCATGGCAGCCACAGCGCGCAGGCAGCCAGAAGGCTCCGGGCGTTCACTCTTGCTCCTGTTGTTGACGCGCCTGGGCCTGCAAGAGAAAGAGCGCCCGGAGCATATCCTTGGGCGACGTCCGCACGTTGGACATCCAGTGCTTCAGTTCCTCCGCGCTCATGGCCTGCTGTCCCGCGGGCCCGCCCTCTTCCTTGCTCCGGTTGGCGTCCAGCTCGATCCGGATCGAGCTGTAGTCGTTGTTGTCGCCGTCCTGTTTCTCGCGCGTGCCAGGCTTCCTGGCAAGCTCATCCAGCACCGCCTTCACCTTCTTGGCGTTGGCGCTGGCTTGCTCAAGGCCGGGTTCGGCCTGCAAGGCTAGTTCGTAATACTTCAGCGCGGACTGGAACTGTTGCTGCCGCGCAAGGCTGTTGGCCAGGTAGAAGTACCCTTCCGCGCTGTGAACCTGCCGGAAGGCCGCCGTGGCCGCGGCGTAGTTTCCATCCAGATAGTAGGCGCGCCCCTTGCGGTAGCCGTCGGAAAACAGCGTGGCCGCCCTTTTGTAGTCGCCCTCCTCCAGCGCCTGCTGCCCAAGCTGGTCGGGCGTCCACCACAGGTCTTGCCAGCCCGCGTGAGCGTCGGGCGAGTATGCGCCGGCAAGCAGCAGCATCAACGGCGCCAGAATGCTCAACGCGGTCACTTGCCGGTACAGCAAAAACCCCAGGGGCAGCATCGCCAGCACCAGCCAGTAGCCCGAGTCCCGCCACTGCCACCGTGGGTCTTCCTTCTGCGCCTGGACCAGTGTGCCGCGCACGTGTTGCGCCAGCCAGGCGAGATCCTGGCCGTCGGGGGTGATCGTGATGACAGGCACGCCCTCATTTTTCAGCGATACGAACTCGTCCACCGGCACCTGGGTGGTCTCCGGGCTGACGCCGGCGGGTGCGAAGCGCAACCCGCCCTCGTTCCCGGAGCCCACCACCAGCACTTCCAACGCGGGGCGCTGCTCCCGGAAGCGGATCAGGTCCAGCGGATCCTGCTCGGACAGACTGTCGGTCATCACGATGACGTTTACCGGCACGCTGGCGGTGGCGGCGGTCTGTTGGGCCAGATCCAGCGCCTGCTCCAGCCCGCTGCGGCCCAAGGCGCTCCGCGGCATGATGTCAGGTTCGAGCGGCGGCAGGAAAAGATCGAAGAAACCGTCGTCGCGCGTCAGCGGGATGACCAGGTGGGCGGTGTCCGCATAGGCGATCACACCGAACGAAGACTGCGGCATCAGCCGCCGCAGGGCCTGGATCTTCTCCTTGGCGGCCCGGTTCCGATTGGGGGCGATGTCGCCCGCGTACATCGAGTTGCCGTTGGCCAGTATCACGATGACCGCTGCCTCGTCCTTCAGCTCGTCTGGCAGTTGCTTGTTCCAGGATGGGCCAGACAAGGCCAGCATGCCGATCGCCAGCATCAGTCCAATGGTCTCGATGGCGCCCCATGAACCTCGACCCGCGTGTTGGCGGATCAGCGCAGGGGCAAGCTTGGGGTCTATTACCTGGCGCCAGGCAGTGCGCCCGGAAGCGCGCCTGCGAAGTGCCACGGCCATGACAAAGCACAGCACGGCGCCCAGCAGCCACCAGGGTCTCAGGAAATGCAGTTCAGCCATGCCCGCCCCGCCGTCCGGTAAGACTCAATAACAGGATGAACAGGCCGAACAGGGCAGCCGCCAATGGGTAGGGATAGAGCGGCAGTCGGTACGACCAACCCAGGCGGGTGACGTTGCGCGGCGTCAAGCGGTCGATGGTGTCGTAGATGCCCTGCAATGACGCCGTGCCTTGCGTTGCGGCATGGAAGGTGCCGCCCGTCTGCGCGGCCATTTTCTCCAGCAGATCCAGGTCGATGTCTTCATTCGTCCCGCCCATGGCGATGGTGTGCAGGGTCACGTGCTCATCTTTTGCAAGCCGCAGCGCGGTTTCGGGCGGCAGCGTCGAAGAGGTATCCCTGCCGTCCGTCAGCAGCACGACCATGCGCTCCTGTTGAGTGCCCGGCACCGAGGACGGCGCCATGCCCTGCAACATCTTGATGGTGCTGCCCAGCGCATCGCCGATACTGGTCTGCGGCCCGGCCATGGCGGGCGCCAGCTCGTCGATGCGCGCCATCAGCACCTGGTGGTCGCGGCTCAATGGCGCAAAGGGATAAGCCTGGCTGCCGAATACGATGAGACCGATATTGTCTTCGTCCCGCGCCCGGATGAAGGACCTGACTGCCTCCTGCATGGCCGACAGGCGGCTGACGCTTTCACCCTGGCCGTCCCGCATGTCTTCCGTGGCCATCGAGGCCGATACGTCCAGGACCAATACCAGGTCGCGCACGGACACCTCCTGGTAGCTGGGCGGCATGGTCAACTGCGGCCGGGCGGCGGCCAGGACCAGGCAGAACCAGCTCGCGCCGAACACGATCGCCCTGATCTTGCCCCGGCCCGGCGTGCGCGCGGCCGGTTGGGCATCAGGCAACAGGTTCGGCAGATTGGGAACGTGGACACTCTGGCGATGCGCGAGCCTTGGCGGCGGCAACAGGCGCGCGGCAAGCGGCAACGGCAGCACCAGCCAGAGCCAGGCCCATTGGAACTCGATCCTGTGCAGCCAGGGCAACATGCTATCTAGCATCGGGAAGCCCCTCGAGCCATTGCGCGAAGGCGCGGGCCACGGCGTCGTTCACCCCTTCCGGCAACTTGTCCTGGCGCCGATGATGTCCGTCCAACATTGCCTTGCGGGCGGGCTCGTCCAAAGCGGCCAATTGTTCGAGCAAGCCACGATCGTCCAGCGCCGCCAGCCGTTCCCTGGCCGTGTGCACCAGGGAAACCCGCTTGATCAGTTCGAACCACGCGCCGATGCGCGCGCCCTCCTTCGCATCCGCCGCCAGCGCCCTTGCCTGTCGACGCCAACGCTCGCGCACATACTTGCGATACTTCAGCAGCACCAGCACCGCCAGTGCGAGCAGCGCGGCCGCCAGCACGAGTTTCCATGCCAAGGTTTGGGGAAACATGCTTACCCGCGCCGGCAGGTCCAGCTCGGACAGCACCGGCATATCCATACCGGGAACGCTGCTGCGCACCGGTGCGCTCATGGGCTGCCTCCGGCAATATTCAGGGCCTTGCACAATTGCTCATGCGCCGGCAGGTAGGTCGAAAACGGGGTTGCGCCCACCCCCGCTTTGGCGAGGCGGTCCTGCAGGGCCGCGAGGTTCTGCCGGGCGCGCCCTTCGACCCCCTGGCGCCGAGGCGTCGAAGGGAACGTCAGTTCCGCTTCGATGGCCCCATAGGTGGCCAGGAACTGCCCCCGCTGCGGCCAGTTGTCCATGATCCCGTCGTAGACCGGGATGGCCAGCGTCTGTGTCTTCATGGCCACTTCGCCGATCAGATGCCAGGCGTCTTCCCGCATATTGTGGAAGTCGCTGACCAGCACGGCCAGCGTATCGCGCGTGATCAGGGCGAGCAGGCGGCGCAGCCCTTGCGGCAACCGTTCGACGGCGCGGGTTTGCTGGCGGTCGGCCGACAGCGCCTGATTGGCGCGCGCCAGGCAAGTGAAGGCATGAATCAAGTGGCCCTTGTGATGGCGCGGGGGGCAGGACACCACCCGGTCTTCCTCGACGATCACCAGGCCGTAAGGCTGCTTGCGGTGATGGGCCATCCATAACAGCAGCGCGGCGAGCCTGGCGGCCAGCACCGACTTCAGTTGCGTCCGGGTGCCGAAGAACATGTCCTTGGTCTGGTCAACCAGCAGGAGCAAGGGCCGCTGCCGTTCTTCGTGGTACATCCGGACGAACGGCGCGCCGCCCATGCGCGCGGTGACATTCCAGTCGATGTCTCGCACGTCGTCGCCGTGGAAATACGGCCGGATCTGGTCGAACGCGCCGCCGCGGCCATTGACGCGCGATGGCCGGTTTCCTTGCAGCAGGTTCGAAGTCACACGGGGGAAGCTGACCGCGATCTGCCGCGCCAGGGCTTCATACGAAACCAGCTCACTCAGGTCAACGTAGACTCCTTCCTGGGCAGGCATGGGCATCAACCTGCTATGACCAGGCTCAGGATCCTGTCGATCACCTTTTCGACCGTGACCCCCGAGGCGGCGGCCTGGAACGAGAGCACGAGCCGATGGCGCAGCACATCGTGCGCGACCGCCTGGACGTCTGACGCATCGACGTAATCACGGCCATTGAGCCAGGCGTGGGCACGTCCGGCGCGCTCGATGCCCAGGGTCGCGCGCGGGCTGCCGCCCGCGGCAAGCCATTCGGCCAACTGCGCGTCATGGCGGCCGGGGTAGCGGCTGGCCTGGACGACGGCGACGATGTAATCCTTGATCTGTTCGCTGACATGGATATCGGCGATGGCCTCCCAGGCGCGATAGATCGCTTCCTTGTCCAGCTTGACGCGCTCTTCCTCCGCCGGTTTTTCCGCGCTTTTGCGGTCGGCGTACTTTTGCCGGTGTTCTCTGCGAACGAGATCAAGAATTCCCTTTTCGCTTTCCGCCGAGGGGTAATCGACCAGCACCTTCATCAGGAACCGGTCGAGCTGGGCCTCCGGCAGGTTGTACGTGCCCTCCTGCTCCACCGGATTCTGCGTCGCCAGCGCCATGAACAGCCTGGGCAGTGCGTAGGTCTTGCCCGAGACGGTGATCTGCCGCTCTTCCATGGCTTCGAGCAACGCCGACTGGACCTTGGCCGGGGCGCGGTTTATTTCGTCCACCAGGACCAGGTTGCCAAACACCGGGCCCTGGCGGAACTGAAAGGCGTCTTGTGCCGAACCGGAATCGGGCACATAGATTTCCGACCCGGTGATGTCGGCGGGCAACAGGTCCGGGGTGAACTGGATGCGCTTGAAGGTCGCATCCAGGTTCGCGGCAAGACTGCGTATGGCGCGTGTCTTGGCCAGCCCCGGCATCCCCTCCAGCAGCAGGTTCGAGTCGCACAGCAGGCAGATAATGATGCTGCGCACGACCCGTTCCTGTCCGATGATGGAGCGGCACATCCGCGATTCCAAAGACAGTATCTCGGAATGAATGTCCATTTTCGGCTGTTCCCGGCTGGTCTGGATGTCGTGGCTACTCAACCCGCTCGATATCGCCCAGCGCCCACGATTTGTCGAAGAACGCCTCGGTGGGGGCATAGAAGCGGAAATACGTGAACCAGCCTTCGCCAGGATTGGTCTGCACCCAGTTCTGCTCGAAGCCCTTGACAGGCTTGGGTCCGTAGTAGATATCCACGGACCCGTCCGCATTCGCCTTCAGCCCTTGCTTGGTGGACGACAGGTCCGGCGATTTCTCATCGTTGACGATCATCTGACGCTCTTTCTCGTCGTAGACCGTCGAGGACCAGAACTGTTTGGCGGGGACATTGGCGGGAACGTGCAGCTTGTAGGTGTGTTCACCCGTCAGCCATTTTCCGTCCTTGTCCTGGTACGTCACGATATAGCGCTGCCCCACCCCAGGCGTCTGGGTCAGCATGGCCTTGGAAATGGAAACGGCTTCGTAGAACCACGAGGCGCGCTCGTCGAACTGGTCCCAGTTGTCGGCGCGCTGGTCCACGCTCACCGTGATGGCGTGCTTCCAATGGGTGTCCTTCCAGAACGCGGGTTCGAAACGCTTCGCGTAGTTGTTGGCCTTGGCCATGGCCTGGCCGACGACCGCGCCCTTTTCAAGAACGGCTTTCTGCTGCGCTGTCGGCTTGAACGGCTTGCCTTTTTCGATGCCCAGGAAGCGCAGATGTTCCAGCATGAACCGGTCACGGTCGTTGACGGCTTCTTCCTGCACCAACTGGTTGATGGTTTGCCAATACGCCATGCCTTCGCGGGGGGTTTGGCTCCATGCTTCTTCCGCGGCGGGCATGACCTTCCAGGGGGTGCCGCCCTTGCCGTCGTTATAGAGTGATGTGCTGATCTGCGGCACCAGTGTCTTGACCGCTTCCGCCTTGTCCGCACCCAGCAGGCGCACGCCGAAAAAGACGTTGTTCGATGGCGACTGCACGACGAAGTAGCCTTCGGGCGCGATCTTTTCGTGGCCGGGAGGCAGAATCAGATATTTTGCGCCTTCGCCCTTGTCGGGTCCGACCACGCCCAAGTCCGACAGCACGCGCTGGTGGACGTCCATCACCATGCCCGCCATCAACCCCTTGGGCAGGGTCAGGACCAGCGGGCCCGTCTTCGAAATATCGGCAACGGCCGCGATGTAGGGGGTTGTGTAATTGGGCGTCAGGATGCCCTGTTTCTGTTTCTGGGTGACAAACGACACCAGCTGGCCATTCGCGGACTTGAATACCTTGTCCTGGGCGTTCTTCCATTCGATCATGCCGGCGGCGGGGATACCCCACATGTACGCCTGCGTTGCGCGCATGAAATCCATTTCGTCCAGCAGATGGGACATGGTTTTTTCGGTGGGATAGCCGCCGTCGAACTCCAGCTTTCCGATCGCCGAATCCACGGTTTCCATTTTTCCCGCCAAGGCCTGTGCGGACACGGCAAAGAGCGCTCCGCTGAAAAACGATGCCAAGAGTGTTTTGCTGGTCTTCATATCTAAACTCCTCGGGTTGGTTCGTATGTTCCGCCCTTGCGACAACGCATGACCGGACGGGGCGCGCAATGTCAATTTGGAAACTGCAGATTCAATCCCATGTAGATTTGCCAATCGGGTTGGCCGGGGCCGCGGCTGGCGACCGAGAACTGCGGTTCGATGAAAAAGTTATATACGGTCCTGTTGTGCTTGATCACCTGCCCTATGCCCAGGCCCAACGGCACGCTGTAGCCATCGTTCGACAGGTTGTAGGTCCAGATGGGCGTTGACCGTAGATAGGTGCCTCCCCCCAACTGGTACATGGCGAAGGGCTGAAGCGCCACCAGGTCGGCGTCCTCGCGCCGGCTTGAACCGGCGAAACTGCTTTGCCACGAAAGCAGATAACCGTACTGGAACTTCGGCGAGCTGGCGTTGAACAGGACGTTCACCAATCCGGCGGACCACTTTTCGCTGCCGACCGATTTGTCCGTGGCCGTCGGCGCCGTGATCTGTGGACCGAAACCAAAGCTGACAGCCGGGTTGCCCGTGTCCATCAGGTAGGCGGCGAACACATTGAGATCGCCGATGCCGGTCGTGTGATGGCCTTCGACCGGGAAGGAATTGACGGGCAACGACGCGCGCATCAGCCAGTTGCTTTTGGAAATGGAGAAAGGCTGGGCGTAGCGCAGCCAGAATTGGTTGGCACTTCTGCCGGTCTCGGTCTGGCGGCCGATGTAGTAGTTCTGCATGTTGAAGGCCGTCATATTGGCCAGCGGGTTATTCGCCTGGGCCGCGGCGTCGGCCTCGGCCTGGCCGAAGGCAGGCCGCAGTGCGGTCAGCCCGGCAAAGCATAGACATGCTGTGATCACGACGTCCTGGGTTTTCATCCACCTCTCCTGGAACTTCATTCATGGATTGCACACGCGCTATGAACCCGCTTCGCTTGGCCCCGCGTTGGCGATGCCGTGGCCGCTACAACAGCGTGAAGAGAAGTTTGGACAATGTGCTTTTCACTGGCCATTGCGTGGCAACCAGTACCAACAAGGGCAACGCCGCTGGCAGTGCGATCTTGAACAGAATGGACTTGCTGATCACGGCGGGGCGCATCGCGGCCACGGCCTGATACATCGCCTGAATGTCGGCGACCGGACCAAGCTCTGGCGCATCGAGCATCGGATTTTCAGCGATCTGTTCTTTACGGATCCACCGGGCGTCCACCAGCCTTCCGTGTTCGGCAAGCAAGACGCCGTAATCCAGTAGCGCCTGCCGCTTGGCGCCCGCCATCATTCCCGAAAACACCAGCAACGGAGCCATCCCGGTCAGTATCAGCAAAAGCAGCAAGGTGGCGACCTGCAGGTAAAGCGAGGGCACGGTAACGCCGTGATAGAACACGGTATGGGCCCATGCCCCGGCGACCACGGCCGACACCGAAAACAGGAACGGCGCATACACCATCGGCAGCCGATCCAGAAAGCCCAATCCGCCCATTCGGTCGGGGTGCATCACCACGAGCTTGAGCGGCAGGCGCGCAATGCGCAGCAACAGCACGCCCACGAGCGCCAGCCGCCAGACCCAAGCCAGCAATAGGACGGCAAAGATAGGCCGGCTTACCAGCAGGAACCACCATGCGCCAAATCCCAAGCCGCCGCTGCGGGGCCCCGCCCATTGAACCTCGTCCGGGTTTGGCGAAATCAGAAAAACCGCCGTCCAGGCGGCGGCCAGCGTTCCGATGATGACCCAAGGATATGCACGCTTCTTAAGCCGGACGACGCCGTCGATGACTGCATCGAAGCGCGGAGCCAGGGCCTCATCCACCAGCCCGGACCGTTTGAATTCGAGCAGGCAGAGTGCAAGATTCTTCTGCGCTATGCCTTCGGCCAGAACCAGTAACGGAATGGCCACGAGGCAGCGGATGTGTATCCCGTAATGGCCCAGCAGCGTCTCGGTCATGCTGCCGTCGTGCACGGCGGGACTGCCGGCCAGCCAAGACGCGATGGCCAGGGGCAGCCACGCTACCAGCGCATAGACCAAGGCGCGCCGCTTGAGCCCCGCTCCCCTTGCCGGAATCAGGCCGATCTGGCATTGAAGACGCGAAAGGCCGTCGCCGTCGACCAGTAGAAAGGGCTTGTCACGGTTGGCGGGTAATGAATCCTGAGGCATGGGCATCTTGAACTGAGCGTCCCCCCTATTCTCACTAGTGACCTGCGCCGAAGTCCATGCTAATTTTGGCAAAAACTCCCTCGCCGGTTACAGAGAGATCTCATGGAATTGCAGCGATTCGAGTCGTTCGAGGAATTCCAGAATGCAGTGGTCAACGCTGACCTGAGTGTCCGCCTTCTTGGTCCGCACGACGGGAAATGGCAGCTCGGCAACCTTGACGTGGACGGCATAACCGTCCAGCGGGGCATCGAAACCGTACCAAATCTGTGCGAGGCTGCGGGCTGGCCCTCGCATCTCATGTTCCTGATATCCGAGGGCCGTCCCGGCCCCACATGGCTGAATGGCGTTCCCTTCGCGCGCGACAAGATCGGCATCATCGCGCCGGGACGGGGATTCGTTTTCCGCGCCGTCGGCCCCAACACATGGATCACCATTGCGGTGCCCACGTCGTTTCCACTGTTTCTCGCGGATGATATGGCGGGCCAGGTGTTGCGCCGTTGGTGCCGGGCGACGGCCATGCAGACCGCACCGCCCCGTGCGATCGAGGGTTTGAGAAACGCGGCGCTCATTGCAACCGACCCGCGCACGCCGCCTGCCATCGGCCGGACGCTGATAGAACACGCCCTGTTGGCGTTGCTGGGATCGCGCGAATGGCGGCCGAGGCGCGTGGTGGGACGGCCTCGCGCCTCTCCCCACGAATTGACCGACACCATGCTGAAACGTTTTCGCGCGTGGGACGCCGCGGCGCAGCAGTCGTACCAATTGGACTGCCCGCAAGTCGGCGCAAGATCCCTCAACAGCTTCTTCCATCACTGTTTTGGGCTGGGGCCCATGCAATATCTGCACCTGAGGCAGCTCCATGCGATTCGCGCCGCCCTGCTCGATTCTCGTGAAAGCGCGGCAACGATTGCCGACCTTTTTGAACGGGGCGGCTATCCGTACTCGACGTACGCGCTGGCGAGGTATCGCGCCCTCTTCGGAGAGCCGCCGTCGGAAACGCGGGCGATGGGACCTCTCGTGCAGGGAAGCGGGACGGCCTGAATCGACCCCAGGGTCAGGAACTCACCGCCGCGCCCACGGTCTGTTCGCTGGGTCCACGCCTATCTCCTACCTGCCCCCGCCCACAGGATCCACCATCGCTTCTCTTTGCGCAGCCAGCAAGGCGTCGCTCTGATCGATGCGGATGGTGCCGATGCGTGGAAACTCGAAGTCAATGATGATGTACAGCGCGACCGTCATTACCATCGCGTAGACCACTTGATGCAGCAGCGTCTTGCGCGGCGCCGACGCGAGGTTCAGGCCTACCAAGCAGGCGGCGACCAAGGCGAGAAAGCCCAGGAATACGTATGTCGCAATGGGCGGATGGACCTTCTGCGCCACGGTTTGCGCTGACGCGACGTCGAACATGTCGTTGACCGCGCCGGCATAGGACACTGCAAATGGCGGAACGCTGTCACGCGCGGCCCGCATCGACGTGGCCCAGATCTCTTTCTGCAGATCCCCCACTTTTGCCGCAATCGCGTCGCGGTGCGCCAGGTCTGCAACGTTGCGGTAATAGTTGATGCGTTCATCCACATAACGCCGGAACTGGGCGCGCAGCACGGGCTGGTGGCCGGCGTCGAGCATGTCGATGCGCAGCCACGCCGTCCCGATTGCGTTGACCTCCTGCACCAGCAGATCGCGCCGGTCGGCCATACGCTGTGCGGCGCCCGAGAAGGTGAAGGCGACCAGCAGCCCCAGCAATGCAAATACCGAACCTTCAATGACGGCGGAGCCCGAGCCGCTTTTTTCATCGGATCCGCGGCCCAGCCATCGCCCGATCTGCATGGCCGCCAGCAGCAGCACGAAGAATACCAAGGCAATGCTCACAAGAACGAGGGAATAGTTCATTCGATTACCCTTGGACTAGCCATGACTGGCGAAAGAAATTAAGCATGTCGGAGATTTCCCTGCGCCGCTACTGCGACGGGCCTTCATCGCCACGCCGATCCTATCTGGATATAGAAGGCATTCTGGTCTTTGCTGTGCGCCACGTCTACGCCCACCGCCAGGCCCAGCTTGCTGGCGATCAGATATCGGAAGCCGGCGCCGACGCTGACGACGGTGGTCGCCTCCGAGAACGAACGCCAGTTTCCATAGGCCTTTCCCGCTCCGGTGAAACCCAGCAAGGACCAGCGTGGCGTGAGGTTCCAACGCAATTCCGTCTCTACCGCAACTGCATCGCGGTCCTGGTAGCGCCCGCGCGACACCCCACGCAGGTCCACGTAGGGTTGGGCGTAGAACGGCACCGTGCCGCGGGTGAACTGCCCATCGGCGCGCAAGCCCAGGGTCCACCTGGGCGCCAACGGTACCCATGAGTAACCGCGCGTGCCATAGGCTTCGAACGACTGGTCGCTTCCCAGCCAACTACGCGCGAACTCGGCTTGCAACCGCGCATAGGATCCGCGGTTGGGATAAAAAATGTTGTCCCGGGTGTCGTAATCCAGCACCAACCCGGCCTTGCCGATATGACCGGACATCTGTGCCGCCGACAGCTCGCTAGCCGTCGCTCCGGTAAATCGCGTATTGGATCGGAAATAGGTATATCGCGGCCCAAGGTACCATGGACTGTCGCCAAGTTTCGCCAGCGCTTGCTGAAGCAGAAAGGTACCCTTCACCTCATAGCTGCGGCCGTGATTGAACGCGCCGTAATAATCAAGATTCGCCCGTCCCTGGGCCAAGGCGCCCAGATACCGGTAGCGATCCCCAGCCCAGCTATGAAAATGGAAAAGCGCGCCTCCGCGTGTCCCGTTCTCCGTTGCCAATCCGCCGATACCGGTGATATTGGGCGGAGCTTTGCGCTCCCCAGAGGCTTGACCCTCCCCGCCGGAATCGCCCCTGGACTCAGAAAAATACAGCAGCATCAGGCCCCCGCCGTAGCCTACGGCAGGCTCGGTAATGATGACGGGTACTGGCAGAACGCCTCTGTGTTCCAGCAGGAATTCGCTCGCGTCGAACCCGCCATCGCTCGTGTCGCGGGATGGGGTTGGCTGAGGCCAGGCGGCCCCAGGCAGCAGCAACGCCGTTAGTAGAACCAAAGCTGATCGCATCGTTGCCGCCTATTCCTCACCGTGACCATCGTGAAAACGGGCGAACACCTGGCGATGGCCGCCCAATTGCTGGTGGTCAGTTTGCCTTCGAGGCCGTCCAGCAGCTTATTGAGCATCCTGGCCTGCCGGTCGTTAAGGGGCTAAGTCGCCCAGCGCTGCCAATAGCGCATCCTGACGAGCACCCCGTCCAGCAGCAGGTGGGCCTGATCCACCGCGCGATTCTGCCATTGCCGTCGTCGAAGGGATGCAGCGAGACGAACCATAAATGGGCCAGGCCCGCCTTGATCAGCGGCGGCATGGCGCGCGCGCCGGCGCTGTCCTGCGTGGCATTCAGCCATGCCAGGAACGCTGCGACGTCGGCTTCCAGGCGTGCCGCCGGAGGCGCTTCGAAACGGACCCACTGTCGGCCGATCGCCCCGGACACCACTGGCATCGGACCGTCGGCATCGTCGCGCCAGGCGCCCGCGTTGATTCTGGACAGGCCGGAATAGCCGGTCGGAAACAGCGCGGCGTGCCATCCGAACAGGCGGCCGCGCGTGACGGGAGGATCGCAGTTGGCGGTGGCGTCCAGGATCATGTCGACCACGCCTTCGGCGTGGCGGTCCATGGGCGTCAGCGTGCCGATGTCCACCGCTCACGCAAGATATTGCCCGCAGGTATTGCGGTGAAAGAGGCGCGTAAACACCGCAACCCGCAGCGCACCGGATCGGCGATCAGATGCCGACAACGCGGCTTATCCCGCCCTGCGTGACGACCTGCACTCGCTGACCCGTGGAGATAGGCACATCCGCTTCCTGCGTGATGACGCGCGTATCGCCGCTGTCCAGGCGTATGGTGATTTCAAGGCCCTGCCGGCGCGCGCTGGCGTTTTCGACCGCATTGCCGGCCATTGCCCCGCCGACCGCGCCGCCAACGGTCGTGATCCGCCGTCCCGATCCCCCGCCCACCGCGTTGCCCGCCACGGCGCCCAGCGCGCCGCCGGCAATGACGCCCAGGCCTGACGTCTGCGCCGCCTGGATGGTCACGGGGCGCACCCCGATGACATATCCCAATGTCACCGTCTGGGCGCGCTGGGCCTGATCGAAGGTATAGACGCGCGATGAGGCCGAAGGATTGGCGCAGCCTCCCAGCATGGCGGCCAGGCCAAGAATGGCCGCCACGGCGATCACGCTCAGGGGGCCCCGCTCAATTGCCTGCTGATGCTCTTGCATGATGCGTTCTCCGGTATGACGCAATGAAGGATGGATGCGGGCTCATCGCGGTTGTGCGGGCGCTGCCGCGGGCGCGGGCGCCTGCGGGGCCGGCGGCTGCGCGCCGCTGCGCATGAAATTCCCGTTCGCGTCGAAGCCGCCGATCGGGCGGCCATTGAAGAACACGACCCGCCGCGCCGTCCATTGCAGCTGGTTGGGTCCGACCTGGTCGTAGCCGGCGACCTCAAAGTCATACTGCCAGCCCGCCACGGGCTTGCCATCTTCGCCGGTGTAGGTCCCCTTCTTGACCGAGTCCGCGTACCCCTTGTCGCGATAGCTGACGTAGCGCGTGGGCGGCATGGAATCGCGCAGCGTCGACATGTACTGGTACAGATCGTCTTCGCTGGGAGGAGTCCCATACTTGGCCAGGTCGTTCTGAGTCGCGACGGAGGACGCGCAACCCGCAATCAGGCATGTGGAGACAACCAGGAATAGCCTTTTCATCGGAATCGCTCCTTGATAAGCGTTCCCGCCGGCACTCAAGCAGCCAGCGGGCGTCGACTTGCTGGAACCAGCTTCATGAGGGGGTGCGGTTGGTAGCGCCACGGAATGCGGAACGCAGCAGGCTCAGTAGAAAGCCGCCAGTGAACATTCCCAGGATATACACGCCGATGACCAGTACCGAGGCGGGCAATGTGACGGTGGAAGACCAGAGCGACAATGTGACCGCGTCGAAATTCTGGATTTTGAACGAAAGTACGATTGCAGTTAGCAACACTATTAATACGATGTAAAGGTATCGCATGATTCACCTTTCGTATTGGTTGGCTAAATCGCCTTAAGCCAGCTGGGGCTTGTCGTGCGAAAAAACTATGCCATTCATTCGGCCGGAAAACAACAAAAAATAGGGCCACCTGTGGCGCGCATTTGTAATCCCCTGATCGCCGGGCACGCCGGCGCGCCCTGTTCCGCCCCGGGTTACAACATGCAAAACCGTTGTACCTCGCGAAAAAGCGGTCCAGAATGTACACGCCATAAATCATGGTGACGTATGGCCGGCCCTTGAATGAATAGCCGCGGCTTGCGGTCTATCTCTTGCGGGCTGCATATAGGGGATAGTTCATGGAAGCGATCAAAGATTGTTGCATGGCAAGACACCCTCAGGACCCCGGACGCCGCACCTTGTTGAAGGCAGGCATAGGCGCCGGAACGGCCGCGGCGATAGCCGCGGTATCGCTGGTGCCGCGCGGGGCCGACGCGGCGTCGCTTACTCAGGCGCAGCGCGATGCAATGACCCCGGATCAGGTCATCGATATGATGAAGCAGGGCAACGAGCGCTTTCGCGCCGGCAAGCCTCAACAGCACGACTACCTGGCCCAGAAGCGGTCCAGTGCCTCGGGACAATTCCCCGCGGCGGTAATCCTCAGCTGTATCGACTCCCGGGCCCCCGCCGAGATCATCCTGGACACAGGCATCGGCGACACGTTCAACGGGCGGATCGCGGGCAACATTTCAAATAACGATTTGCTGGGCAGCATGGAATTCGCATGCGCGGCGGCCGGCGCCAAGGTCGTGCTGGTCATGGGACATACCGCATGCGGTGCGGTCGCTGGCGCCATCGACAACGTAGAGCTGGGCCACCTGACGGGCCTGCTCAAGGTGATCAAGCCCGCGGTCGAGGCAACCAAGTTCTCGGGCGAACGCAACGGCAAGAATGCGGCATTTGTCGACGCCGTCGCGAAGACGAATGTTCAACATACCGTCGACGCCATACGCAAGAACAGCCCTATCCTGGCCGGCCTGGAAAAGGAAGGAAAAATCAAGATCGTCGGATCGATGTACGACCTGAGCAACGGCATGCTCACGTTCCTGACCTGACCGCTGGCGGCTGAAAGCCGGCGGTATTGGACCCGGCAGGTTTCAGCCCTGCCGGTTTGACGCGCTCGTTCTGATTCTGGAGGTCTCCATGACTGTAAGCATACGGGTCCGGCCTTGGCATTGCGCCATGGCGATTCTCATCTCGGCTGTCGCAGCACCCTCTTGGGCGCAGTTCACCGGCCAGGGCGCTCAGGTGCTCACGCCAACCGTGGCCGAAATCCTGGCCAAACCGGTCGATGGTCAGATGGTTCGAGTGCAGGGCCATCTGCTAAGCAAGATCAGATCGGAAACCTATATGTTCTCCGACGGCACTGGCGAAATCGTGATGGAGATCGACGACGACGATTTCCCCAAGCAGCCCATCACCGAGAAAGACAAGATCGAAGTTGTCGGTGAGGTCGATACCGGACTGCGCCGCCCTCCCGAAATCGAGGCCGAATCGGTCCGCGTACTGCCTTGAATCCAGCCGCACGGCGGCGCATCGGCCCTCCCCCAAGACAGGCCGTGCGCCGCGGCGCGCTGCAAGGGTCAGGTTCCCCTGACAAAGCCGACGTTATCGCCGATCACCGTGGTTGGACCGATAGGCAGCGGTTCCGGATTGACGATGTCCAATTTCACGAACTCGATCTTCTCTTTCCATACCTTGCGCAGAAAATCTTCGATCGCGTGGATGGTGAGCTGCTCGCCTGGGCAACGCCGGTAGCCAAAGCCGAATGGCGCGAACCCGGCGAAATCGCACACCGGCATCGCCTTGCCGTCAGCCACGCCGAACACCGTGCCGAACGCGCTATTCTGCATTTCGGCCTTGCGCCCGTCCTTCACGGCGAAGGACGCCGGCTGAAACGGACAGCCCGCCAGACCCATCTTTTCGATATGCGCCTGATTGACATCCTTGCTGGTGGGCGCCGTTTCGTAGCGTGAGGGATCGAACGCTTCGGGGTTCTTCCACTGCACCGGATCCTTGCTGGTGCTGGTGTGCGGGCTGACGATATAGCCGTGACGTTCAAAACGGGGCGGCCGGGTTTCCTCCAGGGCCGAGATGCTTCCGCCATTGGGCGAAATCGTGCGGAAAAGCTCCATCACGAATCGCTCCAGGGGCGGAAAGGTGGTCCCTTGGGCATCGTCGTAATTCCCTTCCATGGTCTTTTTGAACCATGCCTTCGTGTCGCCGTCGCCCGTGTCGCGCGCCAGCTTCAACATGACGTTGTAAAGCGTATTTCCCCACTGGCTGAACGCGACGAAATTATGGAAGCACTCGAAGACCACGTCCTTGTGGCTGAAATGCTCGCTCTCCTCGCCGTTCTTCATCCAGTACCAGGCAAAGGTCTTTTCGGGATTCGGGATCTTGCCCGATGAAATGTCGGCCAGCTTCTCATCGATCCAGGATTTCAGGAAATCCAGATGCGCGCGCACCGTCATGTAGTTCTCGTACACGATACGCTGGGTCGGGTCGCGGTAAGCCAGCACCGTATTGAAGGCCTCACCGATCTGGCGCACCCGCTGCGGAATGCCTTCGTTCTTCACACCCAGGTGCAGGTCCCAGTACAGGTCCCAATACCCTTCAAGATACGGCCGCATCAAGGGCTTTCCGGCATTGGCCGGACTCAGCAACTTGTCGAAGAACGCCGTGATCTTATCGCCGTACTGGCTTCGGTACAGGTCGGGCGTTACGGCGGACATATAGATCCGCTTGCGCAGATTGTCGGGCCCCCGCTTTTCCAGACCCTGAAGAAACACGGTGACGCCATCCTGCGGCGCGGGACGCCAAGTCTTGCTGAGCAATCCCCACAGGTCATTGGGCAAGGCGTTTTCCTTGGTCAGCGTGACGTCGATCATGGGCAGTACTGGCCGCTCGCCCTGATAAACGCTGACGAGGAAGTGCGGAATAATGACGTTCTCGATGTACGCGGGATCGAAATCCTTGAGGAACTGCGCGCGCACGCGCGCCGCCGCGGAAGCCAGATCGACGGGCGCCAGAGGCTGCCCGGGTACGGGCGGGGACTGCGAGAAAACCGGTTGAGTGGATAACGTGGCGACGGCAGTCGCACCCGTGGTCAGGAATGTTCTTCTCTTCACGATGCTCTCCGAAACGGATTGACCAGCTAGAGACAAAAAACAAACGCGCGCACTGGCGGCGGACAGAGTCCGTTTAGAAATTTAAGTCTCGCCCGGAAGAAACGCAATGAAAGCGCGCGGCGCCGCCCCAATGCAAGAATGTGTCACCGGCGATGGCGCTGTTTCCGCCTCCCGGCCAGAGGGGTCGTTCCCCTTTAAGGTGTTCTTCAGACTAGTTGCCTATAAAGGGGAGTTCAAATCCACTCACCGCCGCAACGTACCGCTTGCGGGTCATTCCCTAATGAAGCAATCGGTCGTCTCCCTTACTCGCAAAGTGAAGTTCTATCAGTTGGTCGTGTTCGATCAGATCGTCACGAGCGGCTCGTTGATCAAGGCTGCCGCAGCGCTGAATCTCACTCAGCCGTCGGTGACGAAAATCGTCCAGGAACTTGAACACCATTTCAAGGCGCCGCTGCTTATCCGCGGGCCGCGTGGCGTTACCGTCACCGAAATCGGCGAACTGGTGTCGCGTCACCTGCGTTCGATTCTTGCCGACCTGCGCAGGCTGAACGATGACGTCGACGCCTATCATCGCGGCACGTCGGGCTATGTCCTGGTCGGCACATTGAACTCCGCGTCCGTATCCGTCATCCCCGGCGCGCTCGATCTACTTCGCGACGCCGCGCCCGGGGTCATCGTCTCTGTACGCCAAGGATCGCTGAACCAGTTGCTGCCGCTGCTGAGGACGGGCGAGTTGGACCTGGTGATCGGACGCATCCCCGACGGCTGGGATTGGCATGCCGATGCGGGCGAGCTCGCCGTGACGCGGCTCTACCGAGATGCGTTCTGTGTAGTGGCCGGCGCCAAACACGTTTTTGCGGAAACGGGTGCCACCGCCTGGGCGCGGATGCACGAATTCCCCTGGATGCTCCCGCCGCGCGGCTCGTCATTCCGACATGTCGCGGAAAGCCTGTTCACCCGCGTTGGCATGGCCCCGCCGGCCGTCGTGACGGAGTCGACGTCCCTGCTTACCGACATCAGCCTTCTGCAGAACAACCGTACGCTCGCCCTGATGGTCAAGGGCGTAGCCGACCCATTCATTCGGGGTGGCATGCTGCGGGCTATCGATGTCGGCGAGGTCCTGGATTACGGCGAGATCGGCTGCTTCTTTTGCTCAGGCAGGGAACAAGGCCCTGCCCTTCAGGCATTTCTTGAATGCCTGAACAAAAGTGCAAGCCGTGTCGACGCGTCCAGGATGATTGCATTCGAGGATGGAGGCCCGCACGGGCGGATGGAGCCCGCGGCGGGACACCTGGCATGACGCAAGCGCCAGGGCGATGAGGGCACGCGCCACGCGCGAGGAACTTTAATAATCCTCCTATATCGGTGGTGGGCGATTGCGTTCAGGCTAGTGGTTCGTACGTTTTCGAATGCGCGCAACTCCGCCAGGACGCGCCCGCGCAGATTCCATGAATCGCTCCGACGTCTCTCTCTCGCGCAAAGTGAAGTTCTATCAATTGGCCGTGTTTGGCCAAATTGTGGAAACGGGCTCCTTGGTCAAAGCGGCAGCGAGCCTGAACCTGTCCCAGTCGTCGGTCACGAAAATCGTTCAAGAGCTTGAATACTATTTCAAGGCCCCTTTGCTGATCCGCAGCCGTCGAGGGGTGAGCGTCACCGAACTGGGCGGTTTGGTCTCGCGCCGCCTGCGCCCGGTTCTTGCCGGCGTGCGCAGGCTGCATGACGACATCGATGCCTATCATGGCGGCACGTTGGGCCGCATTACCGTGGGGTCGCTGAATTCGGAATCCGCTTCGATCATTCCCTGCGCATTGGATTTGCTACGGGAACGGGCTCCCAAGTTGGTTGTCTCGGTCCGCCGGGGCCAGATGGCGCAACTGTCGTCGCAACTGAAGGCCGGAGAGCTCGATATCATCGTTGGCCGAATTCCGGAAAACTGGCAATGGCATCCGGACGCAACGGAGCTTCTCGCGGCGCCGCTTTATCGGGAAATGTTCTGCGTCGTGGCGGGCGTGAACCATCCGCTTGCAAGGGGCGGCCCGCATACATGGCCGCAAATGCACGAATTTCCGTGGCTGCTTCCGCCGCCGGACACCCCGCTTCGGCAGCTTGCCGAGAGCTTGTTTTCGCGCGTTGGCATGCCCTTGCCCACGAGCATGATGGAATCGACTTCCTTGTTGGCCAATATTGGGCTGCTTCAAAACAACAGCACCCTGGCATTGACGGTAAAAGGCATCATCGATCCATTCATACGCGCTGGCATGTTGAGGATCATCGACGCGGGCGAAGTGCTGGATTACGGTGAAATCGGATATTTTCTTGCCGCGAACCGCGAGCCTGCCCGTGGTTTGACCGTATTCATGCAGTGCCTGAAGGACAGCGCAAGCCGTGGCTACCTGAATATGAAAAATTGACGGTCAAAACCGTCGCTTCGGCAAAACCATGAAGCGGCGCAGCGCAACATAGCGCCGCGCCGATAATCCCATTCAGACAAATCTGGACTGCTCCAGGACGGTCAGCTCGCGCCGAAAACGCGCGATGTCAGCGCGGGCCCGCGCCTCGTCGGCGGGATCCCTGCCCATTCCGGCATTTCTTTCGCGCATCATGGCTGCCGTCAGCAGATCCTGCACCTTGTCCCGGTCGAGCGTTTCGAATGCCCATAGAAGGGTATGGTCCGTGCCGACCAATGCAGTCACGGCGGCGTTTACGGCGCCGCGCTCGTCACGCGCGTAGGTCAATACATTCACGATATCGCGTTGTCCAGCCACGGAGAATGCGACAAGCCAATGCGGCATGCCGTTGCGGCGAGCGGACATTGTCCGCTTGCTGCCAGGCGGCGTATAGCTTTGCGCTTGCCTGCGGCCCATGGAGCTGGAGGGACGATCCGACGCCCAGCTCGTGTGATTCATGTTCGATTCCAAAGCAATTACCCGTTCATTTAATAAATCACCCGCGTAGGACTTCATGTCGTCTGACATTTTTATGCGCGGGCGCTGGCGCGGCGGATGGCCGGCTAAGGCCGCGGGGCCAGTGCCCCTCAGAAGGCCACACCAAAATCAATGGATTGCCATTATTCCACGGGGAATCGCTCCCAACTATTCTAATCGACTATACCGAAATTCCGTAATTCGATTTATCAGAGACAGGCCGCTTGTCTATAGTGATCAGCGTCTCTCGGCACAAGCATAGATAATAAAACGCCGATCCTCAAGACAGGCAGGAGGCAAGCAGCAAACCCCAACTCCAGGGGGCCCTCAATTATGGACAAATGATGGAAAGAAATATTCTGCTGACAATGACCGAGACGGTCGGCGTCCTTGCCGACTTGATTATCAAGCAGCACCTCAAGGTTGAAGCCCTTAGAACCGCAATAATCGGAATCACATGCACGGTTTCCAGTTCACCGGCTCTGCGCGAACCCCTGAACAGGCATTTTGAGCTGTCGATGCAGGACGACGCAAAACGTAGCGATGAAATCGGCTATTCCCCGGAAATGCAGCGGCTCAGAAACGAATGGCTGTCGGTACTCATGCCCGTGGACGCCGGAAAAAAAATGCAACCGCGCACCTGAACACCTCGCCCTCTTCTCCAACGCTTCGCCACAAATAATACGCGGCAACATAATCAAGGCTGATAGGTATAAATAATATGTTCAATAAACTAAGCGTCCGCACGTTCGCGGCATTGCTGTTGTGCCTGCTGGCAGGCGCAATGGTCGTATCAAACGCCGTCGCCTGGAGAAGTCTCGACACAAGCAACGAAAACCTTGCCGAAGTCAAAGAGGCATACAAGGGACAGTCGGCCGAATTGAGCGCCGCGTACCTCCAGTTGCTTCGGGCCCGCGTCAATCTGGCCAGCGCCTTCAATGACCTTCTGGCGGGCAAGGAAGGCCAGGTTGCCGCCGGCATCCAGGCCAGCGAGAGCGCACTTCAGTTACTGGAACAGAACTTCAGCGCGTTCATGAAGAACGCGCGCAAGAACGCCTCGGCGACGTCCCCTCAGATCGCGCAGCTCGAAAAGGCGTACCACGCCTATATCGACGCGGTCGCTTTGCAGATGAACGCCTTGAAGGCCAAGGACACCGACCGCTACCTTGCGCTGGACGAAACGTCCCGCAAGCGCGGGCAGGTATTCAGCGCGCATAACGCCGAAGTGCTGGAAATCATCGACCAGCGCACCGAGCATATGGCCGCAACCGCATCGCGCGAGCACGCCAACGCGCGCATCGTCACCATCGCAACCCTTGTGTTGGGCCTGGCCCTGGCATTCGCCGGCTGGATATTTGTGAACCGCATCGTCCTGCGTCCCCTCGTGGAAGCCGGGCACCATTTCGACCGGATTTCCGAAGGCGACTTCACGGGACGCATCGAAAACAAGACCCAAAACGAAATCGGCCACCTCTTTGTCGCCATCCGCCAGATGCAAGAGAGCCTCACGCGCACGGTATCGTCGGTACGCCACGGCGTCGACGAAATCAACACCAGCGTGCGCGAAATCGCAGCCGGCAACATGGATCTTTCGGGCCGCACCGAACAACAGGCCGCGTCGCTGGAGCAGACTGCCGCATCAATGGAGCAACTGTCGGTGACCGTCAAGCAGAACGCAGACAACGCCCGGCAGGCCAATCAACTGGCCTCCAGCGCGGCGTCGGTCGCGGAACGCGGCGCAACCGTTGTCTCCGAGGTCGTCAGCACGATGCAGAACATTTCCGCCAGTTCGCATCGCATCGCGGAGATCGTGTCGGTCATCGATGGCATCGCGTTTCAAACCAACATCCTGGCGCTGAACGCCGCCGTGGAGGCCGCGCGCGCCGGAGACCAGGGCAAGGGATTCGCGGTGGTGGCCGGAGAAGTCCGCAGCCTTGCGCAACGCAGCGCGCAGGCGGCGAAAGAAATCAAGACCCTGATTCTGGAGTCCGTCACCGCCGTGGACGGCGGATCGCGCCATGTGGAACTTGCGGGCGTCACCATGACCGAAATCGTGACCTCCGTGTCCCGAGTGACCGACATCATGGGTGAGATCTCGGCTGCCTCGCAAGAGCAGTCGCTGGGCATTGACCAGGTCAATCGCGCCGTCACCCAGATGGACCAGATGACGCAAAAGAACGCGGCCTTGGTTGAGCAGGCGGCGGCAGCGGCCGGTTCCCTGGAAGAACAAGCCAGGGCCCTGGCCGGCGCCATGGACGTCTTCAAGACGCATTCCAGCGAAATCATCGATGTGGCCGCCAAAGACCTTCGCGTCGTGCAGCCCGGGGGCTCCCAGGAAAAGGCCCTGGCGCGGCCAAGCCTGCCGATCAATCGGGACGCCGCTGCAGGCAGCGGCAGGCACACGCGAAGCACGATGACGCCCGGACCCGCCGCAAGGCTGACAGCAGCCACCCCATCCACCGGAAGCGACGATTGGGAATCCTTCTAGACCGCAACAACGCTCGCGATGACGGGCGGGCGCCGAAACGGCGGTGATCTACGCTTCCGTTTCCGTGTGATAGCTTCTGCCGTCCAGAAAAGTCTGTAAGCCGTCCATGCAGGCGGCCCCGCCGAACATGCCGAGTCCGCCGCCAACCCGGGCGGCGGCTTCGATAGAGGGGTTGGAAATATTGGCCCTGACCGTCGCGAATCTCAGCCGGCTACCCAGGCGCTCGTTGCGCTTGGAATCCGCCGACCAGATACTGACACCTCCCGCGTCGCGCAACGCGTTGGCGCGGCCCAGCACCTGGTCTTCTCCCCGAAAGCTCTCGACATACAGCACCGGACCGCAGGGTTCCATCTGAGGGTCAGCCGGAACCGCCGCCCTGACCTCAACCAGGCTGGGTTCGATGTAAGCCCCCACGGACAGGGGGCCTTCCGGGATTCGTCCCTGGATAAAGACCCGGCTAGACGCGCGCAGGCTTTCGACATGCGCCGCGATCCGGTCACGCTGGTCTTTACCGATCATGCACCCCATTTGCGACCGAGGGTCCTGCCCCGGACCCACACGCACCGCCCGGAAGGCATCGCCCAACAGCGAGACAAAAGCGTCGTAAGCGCCCTCTTCTATCAGTACGTGACCGATGGCGCTGCGCAATTGTCCACTTTGTCCCGCGCTGGTCAGACTCGCGGCCGTGACCGCGCTGACCGTGGCTTGGGTGGCTTGGTCCTGGAACACAATGGCGAGCGCCTTTTTATCCAGGTTAAGCGCAAAGGGTTTGAAATTGGCCGCTGCGCTGCTTGCCAGATTTCTGCCTGATGTCGCGCCGCCCGTAAACCAGACCAAGTCTACATTCGCGGATCTGCAAAAGGCATCCGAAAAAGAGGCGCCGGATTCGATCACCGAATTGACGATGCCCTCCGGCAGACGAGGGTCGATCGTCAGGCATTCCAGCGCCAGATTATGGGCCAAGGCGGTTTGGCAATGGGGCGAGACAACAACGGCGCAACCGCTAGCAAGCGCCTGTCCCAGCACATTGGCCAATGCGGCAATCGGCGCGTTCCAGGGCAGGATCGCGGCAACGACCCCTATCGGCTGAAAGGTCAAGACGCTGCGATATCCCTGTGCGGTGTCGATGGTGCGCCCGAAAATGTTCCGCGCCAGACCCGCGTAATACTTCAGATCGGATTCTGCTGTTTGGATCTCGGCAAGCGCCTCGCGTCTGAGGCAACCGCTGAGCGACACCATGCAATCCGCGATTTGATGCCTGCGCCGGCCTAGACAGGCGGAGAACTCCATCAGGACGTCAGCGCGCATGGCGCTGCAGTGGGCCCACTCGGTATCGAAAAAGGCGTGGCTGGCGGCATCGATGGCGGCTTCGATTTCCGCATGCTCGGCCTTCGCGTACTTTGAAAATGGTTCCGACGAGGCCGGATCATGAGCCAGGCCGTAGGCACGCTTGCCATCCAATCCGTCTATCCATCTGCCATTGATGTAGTGCTCCGCGACTCGCATTGTGTCTCCACATTCAAGTATTCGGTTGGCGTACCTGGCAAGAAACTGTAGCCCAATCGGATTGACTTACCACGGCGTGAAGGATTCGAAGAAAGAATATCAATATTGACTGACGGAATAACCTGCTTCGGAACAGGCTAAGAAACCAGGAAAACATCTGCTCGGCCCTTGAAAACCAAGGATATTCAACGGGCGGATAGCATCATTCCGTTTATGAATTGTTCACGCGCTGCGGTTATTACTAGCATAAGAACGCAAGCTGAACCTGGATCAAAAAGAACAACAACCCCGGGAAGAGCCGCCCCTACCTTGAGGCACCCATCATGAGCAGCTCGTCCGTCCGCATCGAATCCCGCAATCTGGACCGCTTCGATATTCCGGATTTTGTGTTCGAAAGCGCGCCTGCCGGCATTATCATCATGACCATCGACGGGCAGATAATCGCCCTGAATCCCGCCGGAGAAAAACTCTTCGGTTATGAATCCCAAGAGCTCTCGGGAAAGCACATATCGTTTCTGATTCCGGATCACGCCGTCCTGAAAGCGCAGGAGTTCAAGCGAAACAGGCCGGCGCGCAGCGCACGGCATGTCGTGGGCAAAAGCCGAGAACTCACCGGCAGGAACAAGGGCGATTGCGAATTCCCCCTGCACATGAGCATCGGCGAGTTCACCGTGCGGAACCAGAGCCTGCTCATGGGGATCTGCCACGACACCACCGAAGGCTACCGCGCGATTGAACGGATACGCTTTCTGTCGAGCTACGACGCTTTGACGGGCTGCGCAAACCGGACCTATCTGCACGCGCACATCGCAAGAAGCCTCAAGGAACTGACGGCAACCGGCCGGCAGTTGGTGGCCGTGCTGATCTACCTGGAAGGCATGAAAGAGGTCAACGTCGCGATCGGACACAGCATAGGCGACAAAGTCCTTTGCGAACTCGCCGACCGGCTCAAGCGCCACGCGCACGGTGGGGACATCGTGGCAAGGACTAGCGGCGCCGAGTTCGTCTATCTATCCGTCCATCCCACCAATAATCTTCGCCCGAAGGTGCTGGCCCGGCAGTTGGCCAAACGCCTCGCCGAACCCGTGCTGCTGAACGGGGCCGAATTTCACGTCAAGGCCAACATCGGATTGAGCGTGCAGGGTTGCGCCAGCTTGAATCGCACGCCGACTCCCGACGAAATCATCAGCGACGCCACGGTGGCGATGTTCCAGTCGAGCGGCAACGAGGGCAGCGCGCAGGTCTTTCACCCCACGATGCGCGAAACGCTCCAGCGGGAGCAGTCCCTGCTGGAAAACCTGCGCAAGGCGGTACAGGACGGCTCGTTCGAGCTTCATTATCAGGTGCAGGTATCGCTTACGACCGAGCGCATCACGGGCATGGAGGCCTTGCTGCGATGGCATGACGGCGATAACGGCATGATATCTCCGGACGTATTCATTCCATTGGCTGAGCGTTCGGGGCTCATGCGCATGATCAACGACTGGGTGCTGCACCGCGCCTGCGCCGACAACAAAGCGCTCATTGACGCCGGCGTGCTGGACGTTCCGGTCGCCGTGAACATAAGCGCCAGTTCATTCATGCGCGAGAACTTCGCCGATATCGTGATCGGCGCGATCAAGAATGCTTCAATTCCGCCCAACAGGCTGGAACTCGAAGTCACCGAGACGGTCGCCTTCGACGACCTCGCCAAGGCCAGGAATCACATTTCGACCCTGCAGGGCCGCGGCGTGCTGGTTTCGATCGACGATTTCGGAATCGGATACTCGTCTCCGAGAACGCTGCTTGAACTGTCGTTCAACAAGCTGAAGATCGATCGCGGTTTCATTGCTGAAGTCATCAATGATGCCAAGCACCAGGCCATCGTCAAGGGCTACCTTCTGCTTGCGAACAGCATGAACATTCCCGTCGTGGCCGAAGGCGTGGAAGACCAGGCGCAGCTTGAATATCTGCGCTCCCAGGGCTGCGACTATGGGCAAGGGTATCTGTTCTCGAAACCCCTGCCCCTGGACAGGCTGATCCGTCTGGTCCTGTCCCGCAAGGCCGTGGCGCCCACGCTCGACCCCGCCGCGGCAGCTTGAAATGAGACCGGCAAAGGACAGTCGTACACACCCTACTCTCGAAATCGCTACAGGCCCGCCCGGCGATGCCGGCTCCTTCCGGTCATTAACCCGGACTTACATCGCGTACGCCGCGGTTGTCCTGGTTTCGCTGTTGGCCATCGTATATTTTGGAATAAACGCGACCTGGCTGTCGTACGTCGACAAGGAACAAACGCGCCGTAGCCTGCGCGTCGTCGGGGCCGGCTTGCAAACCATGGAAGAGCTCACGCGCGAGGCCACATTGACCTTGGAGGCATGGGAAATCGAAGCCCGGGAACCGCTCGGGTTGGGCCTGGCGCGCTTCGAGACCGATACCGCGATTACCCATCTGGAAGAACTGCTGACGTCAGCGCAGTGCGTGTGGTGCAGAACCGGCAAGGCAAGGATGATCGAATTGGCATCCGCGCTGGCCGCCTTCCGGCTGCATGCGGACGAGTATCTGAGCATGAGCGCCCGCCCAGAAGGCGGCCGAAACATCGATTCGCTCATGCAGGCAATTACGTCGGTCCAGCCTCCCATCATGACCATTGTGGCCAACCAGATCAGCGCAGCCTGGAGCGCGCCCATCGACATCAGCGAAGAACTGGCACTGCTTGCCTACCTAGGCGAACTGTACGAACGCGCGGAACAACTCAGATCCAGTCTCATGCCCGCACTGATGGGGCGCAGGCATTTATCCGAAAGCGAATTGGTCCACGCCCACCGCGCGCTGGCCCGCACCCAAAAACTCGTGGCCATCATCGGGGCGGCCGTGCAGCACCGCCCGGACCTGCAGACGCTGGCGGATGCCTCGATCCAATCGCGCGCCTATGTCCAGGGCCAGGCATATATGGCGGGTCTGCTGGAAAGCCTGACACAATCCCCGCCGGGCGATGCCACTATCGTCGAGATGAACCGCCAGTACGCCACTACTATCGGGGCCCTGGCCACTCTCCGGAACGGCCTGCTTAGAGATACCTTGATAAAGGTGGATCAGCACGCAACGCTGCTGGAAACCCAATTCATCCTTGCCGTCGTGGCGGCCGTTGCGCTTTCGGTATGCCTGATCTGCGGATTGATCAGCTTCTGGAACAGGATCGTGCATCCATTTCGGGTTGCGAACAAGATCATCCGCGGATTTATTCGGGAAGACGCGGGCATCCAGATGCCTTCCCCCACCAACTATAACGGCGTCACCCGAGAGTTGTTCAGTACATTGTCCTCGCTGAAGGAGCACATAGACTTCAAACGAGACCTGGAAACCCGCCGAGACGAATTGATTGAAAATTTAATCAAACTGTCTGAAACCGATCATCTCACCGGCCTGTTGAACAGACGGGCATTCGAAAAATGCGTCGCGGAATTCATTGACGGCTGGCGCGACTCCAGCAAGCTGCTCGCATTCATACTTTTTGATATCGACCATTTCAAAGAGGTCAATGACAGCTATGGCCACATGGCGGGCGACAGTGCCCTGGCCGCCATAGGAGAAATATGCCGGGAAAGCTGCCGCAAGATCGACATCATGGCGCGCGTCGGCGGTGAGGAGTTCTGTGTGGTCTGCTTCGTCGGCAGCACCACCGAGGCGGACGGAATCGCGCATAGGCTGCGGCTGAATATCCAGAACCGGCAGATTATTTACAAACCCGGAAGCTCGTTCCAGATCACGGCGAGCTTTGGTGTCGCTGTTTCGCGCATACACGAAGAATGCAATACCAGCATTCTCTTTGGCAAGGCGGACCAGCTCTTATATTCGGCCAAAGCGTATGGACGCAATCGGGTGATACTCAACGAGGGCAAAAAGCCTCATCCATAGCCCGGCCTGCTTGCCGAATCTCGCAAGTCGCACAGGTTCTCTGGCTTGCCGCCCCTGCGGCACTCGCTATCCCCCACAACCCCTGACTCGGTCCTATTTCGCCTGATTGGCGCGGGATGCGCGCGTACGTTGGGGGTATTCCCTCCACTCAACGCGTACCTACGCAGAAAATCCGCCTCGGAATTCGGGATTGGTCGGCGGTGCCCGCATCTCGTCATTGCACGATTTCCGCGGCAGTCCATCGCGTATTTTCCAGTTTTATTTTTTTGACGGGGCAATTTCAAGCCCAACGCCGCCCCAAATATTCTTATAGGGAATAGAGATATGCATTTTATCAATTAGTGGCAATGAGCCGTAAAACCTAGAATTTTCTGGACAGAAGAAAATTAGCGTAATTGGCAGCATCTTGAAATATTCAGGCACAACAAACATCGCAGCCGGTTCGAGCTTTCTGAATATCGACCCAACGGCGTTTTCCCCAACATCCCATAACAAAGAGAACGGCATGCAATCAGCCATGATCAGAAACCTAGCCGTCGATACCCATTTGAATAAATGCTGGCGTCCCATCCCCCCGATCAGGTCTCGCAGTTCCCGGAAGCAATATAACGAGCGTTATTTTCTGTATTCGATTTTCTGGACTTCTACGTCATGAAACACTCGACCGTTTCGCTCGCCCGGAAGGTGAAGTTCTATCAACTGGTTGTTTTCGACCAAATCGTCGCGAGTGGTTCCCTGGTCAAGGCCGCCGGCGCCTTGAATATCACTCAGCCTTCTCTCACGAAAATCGTTCAAGAGCTTGAGTATTTTTTTCAAGCCCCCCTGCTGGTGCGCGGAAACCGCGGTGTCACCGCGACCGAACTGGGTGAACTCATATCGCGCCGCGCCCGTTCCATGCTCGCGGACCTGCGCGCGCTGAACGACGACGTCGAAGCCTATCGCCGTGGCACCTCGGGCTACATGCTGGTGGGCTCCCTGACATCCGCGTCCATGTCGGCCATTCCGCAGGCGCTGCATCTGGTCAGGCAGCGCGCCCCAAGCCTGCTCATATCGTTGCGCGTGGGGCAGATGAACCAGTTGCTGTCCGTGCTGCAAGTAGGAGAACTTGATATGGTCGTCGGACGCATCCCCGACGATTGGGGTTGGCGCGCCAATGTTGGCGATCTTACGGTCGTGCCCTTGTACCAGGAAAGGCTGTCGGTGGTGGCCGGGGCCAAGCACCCGCTGCACGCCCTGGAGACCCGGCCCTGGGACCTCATGCATGCCTATCCCTGGATCCTGCCGCCTCGGGAATCCGTGTTTCGCAACTGCGCCGAGAATGTATTCGCCAAGGCCGGAATGACACCGCCCACCGACTTCATCGAGTCCGCCTCCATCCTCACGAATATCGCCCTGATGCAGGACAACCAGACGCTCTCGTTGCTGCCGGCCGCCGTCGCGGGGCATTTCGTGCAGAGCGGGATGATCAAGGAGGTCGACGTGGGCGAGGATCTTGCCTACGGCCAGGTGGGCTGCTTCTTTGCCGCGCACCGCAAGCGCGAACCCTCACTGAGCCTGTTGCTGGAATGCCTGAAGAAAGTGACTCAGGCTGTCGAGCGTGAAGACGCCCCATTTCCTACGGCGGCATCTTTGTCGCTGATGAATCACTGAAGGCGCGGATTCACGCCGTGGCGCGGTGGCATGCGATGCGGGGAAGACGCTGACGCGCCATCTGCAAGTATGTGCTGATATCAAAATCCGATATAGCTGGATTCGCTATTTGAATTATTTTTACCGATAGAAACGCCATATTATCCCAAAAAAATGCAGCCGCTATTTTGCGGGCATCCCATGGGGACATTTCTTCCAATAATGAAAAATCTCCAGCCAGCAATTCACCATCTATTATTTTGATATGTCATTTCGCCACATTTCCAAGCTTACCCTGAAATCGCGCATTATTCTTGGGTTCGCGCTTGTCCTTTTGATGATGTGCGTTTTGACGGCAATCGGGATTACCCGTGTCAATGCCATATCCAATTCACTGGCCACCATCGGCGACGTAAACAGCGTCAAACAACGCTACGCGATCAATTTCCGTGGCAGCGTCCATGACCGGGCGATCAGCCTTCGGGACGTGGTGCTGGCTGCGCCGGACAGCACGGATTCCCATGTAAAAGACATCGCAAGCCTGGCGGCCGCCTATGCCGCGTCCGCGCAACTGCTGGACAGGATGTTCGCCGAGCGCACCGATATCACAGAAGAAGAAAAACAGATCCTATCCAGTATCAAGGACACCGAATCACGCACGCTGCCGCTGATCCAGCGCGTTATCGACCTTAGAAAGGCCGGCGCGCAAGAGGCGGCTGTCACCCTGATGCTGCAGCAAGCCCGGCCCGCATTCATTGAATGGCTGACCAGGATAAATCAGTTCATCGACCTGCAGGAACGCATGAATCAGGCCGAGTCGTCCACCGCACGGAGCGTCGCCGCCGGCTTTCAAACGTTCATGATAGGCATCACCCTGCTCAGCGCCGCCCTGGGCATATTGATCGCCGGATTGATCATCCGTTCGCTGCGGCGCGCGCTGGGCGCCGAGCCCAATGAACTCAGCGCGATCGCCTCTAATATTGCGCGAGGCAATCTGCTGGTCGGCATAGACACCCGGCGCGCGCATTCCGGTGGCGTGATCCGTTCCATCTCGAACATGCGGGACAGCCTGGTAAGCATCGTCTCGGACGTCCGGCGCGGCACCGACCTCATCGCCAACGACGCTGCGGCGCTCGTGGCCGGCAACCGAGACCTCAGTGCAAGAACCGAGACCCAGGCAGCCTCGCTCATGCAGACCACGTCCTACATGGGTGAGCTGACGGCGATTCTGGATACGAACGAAAGCAATGTGACTCAGGCCACGCGCCTGGTGGCCTCCGCGTCGGAAGTGGCGGTAAGAGGCGGTTCCGTCGTGGCCGAAGTCGTTCTGACCATGAGCAAGATTGACGACTCGTCCCAGCGCGTCTCTGAAATCATCGGCGTCATCGACAGCATCGCATTTCAGACAAACATCCTGGCCTTGAACGCCGCCGTAGAGGCCGCGCGCGCGGGCGAACAAGGACGCGGGTTTGCGGTCGTGGCCGCCGAGGTGCGCTCGCTCGCCCAGCGCTCGGCATCCGCCGCCAAGGAAATCAAGGTCTTGATCACCGCCGCCGTAGAGAACGCCCAGGCCGGGCGCTCCTTGGCGGATCATGCCGGCGCGACGATGAAAGAGGTCGTCGCCAGCGTGAAAGAGGTGTCGGCGATCATGGGCGAAATCGCCGTGACCAGCGGAGAACAAAGCACGCGCATCGCCGGCGTGAATGAGGTCATCGGCGGGCTGGACCGCAATACTCGCGAAAACGCCAAGCTTGCCGACGACGCAACGGACCTTGCCATTGCCATGCGCGAACAGGCGTCGCATCTGCGCAAGCTGGTGGGCTTATTCAACCACATCGAAGGGCCAGTCCTGCAGCAATGAAGGCGCCTGAATTCTCCGCCCTGGACGCTTCCGCTCCAGGCGCCCTGCTGCATTCACGATCCACCCCTTTGGGAGCAAGTCCGTTGGAAAGCAATGAACAAGAATTAATGTTGACATTGGCCCAGACAGTCGAAAAGCTGGCTGAAACCCTGATGAAAACCTACGTCGAAATCGAGGCATTGAGAACCGTCGTGATCGGACTCAGTACGGTTTTGCATGACACGCCCGAACTTCAGGCCGCATTCGTGGATTCCATGTCCGGCGCCATCGAAGGCAATCTTGTTCATGGTTTGGGGTCCCCCATGACCGAGGACATGCTGAAAATTCGCGACCAATGGCTATCCAAACTGATGGCGGACCCCATTTGGCAGAAGATCCAGGCCAACAAACCCGCTTGACATCCCTGCTTGCGCACTCGCGCCTGCCCACCGTCGCAACCCACTCTAAACCATGACATGGCCACCGAAATCTATGCGGAGAGCATTGCCAACATAAGGCATGAAATCAGTATAAATTCAGTATTCCTGATGTATTTACTGGAAAGTGGCGCTGAAAATGGTGGTCGGCAGCACAAGCTGGGCAGCACCATCTACCAGATTCACGTCGCCACATTGCTGCTGGAGTCCTGGGAAGGAAAGATCGGCAACGAAGAGCCCATTATTGCCGACAACGGTGCACGTCTGCTCAGTCCTCAACTGGAAGAAATGCTGCCGATTTCAGGCATGCATCTTGCCTTCACGCGTACGTTGACCGAACGCATCGGAGAAGAAATCGCCTTGCCTCGCACGCCGATGCCCGGCATTCCGTTCACCCGCCGCGATGAAAGCGAAGCCTGCATTCCATTCAAGCTGGGCCGCATTAGACGAGTGCTGAACACGATCGGCGCGTGCGCTCAGGAGGTCATGCATTTCATCCGCAAACAGGCTGAATACAGCTTGGCCGGTTCGGAATACCTGCATCAGATGGCGCAGATTCAATCCAATGCGCGCATGCAGGATGCCCTGATGAACGATGTCATCGAACGCTTCGATCATCTTGGGAATTTCACGCAGACGTCGGAGGTTCAAGCCATCCTGCGGTCCATGAATGACGATTGTGTCCTATTCCGGAAGCACTGCATGTTAGCGGGATTCGACTTTCTTACGCTAAGTGGCAAACTGGCGGCGCAGTAAGGGTTGGGCGCGCCGCAGGTCCGCGCCCCCCAGCCCGCGGATAACAGCCCGCGACCCACAGCCCAGCGGCCGACACTGTACTGCCATGCCAGCCTCTAGACGTTATTGATCGAGATATTCAGAATTTTCCGCTTCAGGTCGGCCGCCATTTCCATGGCCTGGTACATTCTTTGGCCATAGTGCTGAAGCTTGTTGTACGCCGCAAAATGCATGTCCGACACCGCATTTATCTGGACATCGAGGTCGGCGTTATGCTGGAAGTCTGCTTCCGATTGCAGCCCATGAATGCGTAGCTGTGCTTTCTGTTCGCTCAATTCCCGCAATCGGTCATCCAATTGCCGCACCCTTTCAGCCTGTTTGCGCGCGTAGCCCTCAAGTTCGGATACCCGCCGTTCTATTTGGCGCCGCTGCTCGTTTTTCCAGCCATCTTCCCAGGACTGCACCCACAGGCTCCAGTCACGGGTTATTGCGCCCGTATAGCTGGACAGCCCGTTTCTTCGGAGATAGGGGCAGTCCAGAATGCTCAGGCCCTGGCTTGCTGCCGCAGCGCCCTCTTCTTGGATAGCCGCCAGCATTGCCGCACCCTCCAGTTTATCGATGCTCTAGTATCAACTGGCCATGGAGGGCCGCGCAACCGATTATGACCTTTATGCCAAGAAACTATAGCGTGCTAATCCCGCGCCCTGAATATCGAGAGCGGACCGCCCGGTTTGCAGCAGGGATTCGGGTTCGGGCGCGCCGGTTCAAGCGCGCCTGTGCAGCCGATATACGGATGCGGGCGGCAGATTAAGCGGAACAAACCGCTCGCGCCGGGCAAGCAAGCCGCAATCGTCGAGCACACTGGATGAAATCGGACAGCGCACCCCATAGGTGAAGAAATGCATGGACCCGCCAGGATGCATGGCCTCGAACACCGCGGTCAGCAGTTTATGGTGGAGCGCCCCGCTCATGTTGCGCAAAGGAAGTCCGCAAATGGCCGCGCCTATTCCATTCAGCTCCGGGTGGCTGTGCCGTGAGAGGTCCTGCGCCGACACCTGAAGCACTGCGGCTTCGGGGAATTGCGTGCGCAGGCTTGAACTCATCTCAGAATCCTGCTCGACCAGGACCAGGCTGGAAGGCGCCACGCCTTTACGCAGCATCTCGCGCGTGAAGACGCCCGTCCCGCAGCCGAGTTCAAGGACTTTGCCCGCTTTGGGCTGGATTGACGCGGTAATGGCGGCTGCCAGCGCCGCGCCAGAGGGGGCTACCGCGCCTATCGCCGCGGGATTGGACAGGAGCGCCCTGACGAACTGCTTGCGCTCTTGCAGCCAAGTCATCGGCGAGGTGGGCACGGATTTGTGCTGGGCACCGGTTTTGTAAGACGGCGTGGAATGCATTGGTGCTTCTATCTCCGGAATCGACATTCTCAAAGAGAAGTTACCTGGGCCAGGCGGCTCACGCCGGCAACGGTGCGTAAGCACCCTTATCAAATGGAGAGGCCCGTGCCCGGGCCTCGGGTAGCCTCGCGGCCCCATTTTGCATAGCGCCGGCCGGTGCCGATGAGAGCCGCCGGGGGCAATCGACGCAGACAGCTTGCGTTGCAAGTCCCCTGCCCCACATTGCCCGGCGAATCCCGCGCGTCCGCCAGTCTCAGACGCCGACGACGGAAACCGCCTTCGTGACGAGATAGGCCTCCAGCGCTTCCGGTCCGCCTTCGGACCCATAGCCGGAATCCTTGACGCCGCCGAACGGCAGTTCGGCCGACGGCGTGGCGGGCTGGTTTACCCACAGCATGCCGACTTCGAGGCGGCGCGAAAGCTCGTGCACGGTTTTGATCGACCGCGTGAAGCCATAGGCGGCCAGCCCGAAAGGCAGGCGATTCGCTTCACGAATTGCCTCGTCCAGGGTTTCGAAGCTGCGGATCGCGGCGATCGGGCCGAAGGGTTCCTCGTTGAAGATGTCGGCTTCGAGCGGCACATCGGTAAGGATGGTGGGCGCGAAGAAGTTGCCGGCGCCGCCCACCCGCTTACCGCCGGTGGCGAGGCGAGCGCCCTTTTCGCTGGCGTTCTTGACGATCTTGTCCATGGCCGCCAGGCGGCGGTCATTGGCCAGCGGACCGAGCGTGGTGCCTTCGGTCAGGCCGTCGCCGAGCTTGAGCTTTTCGGCGTGCGCGACGAATGCCTGCTCGAACGCCGCCTTGACGTTCTTGTGCACCAGGAAGCGCGTCGGCGAAATGCAGACCTGGCCCGCGTTACGGAACTTGGCGCCGCCGGAGCATTTCACGGCCAGTTCCACGTCGGCGTCCTCGGCGATGATGACCGGGGCGTGGCCGCCAAGCTCCATCGTGACGCGCTTCATGTGGCGGCCCGCCAGCGCGGCCAGTTCCTTGCCCACCGGCGTGGAGCCGGTGAAGGTGACCTTGCGGATGACCGGATGCGGAATCAGGTAGCTGGAAATCTCGGACGGCGAACCGAATACCAGTCCGACCACGCCCTTGGGTATGCCGGCGTCCACAAAGCAATTGAGCAGGGCCGCGGGAGACGCCGGCGTCTCTTCCGGCGCCTTCACCAGGAACGAGCAGCCCGTCGCGAGCGCGGCGCCCAGCTTGCGGACGATCTGGTTGACCGGGAAGTTCCAGGGGGTGAACGCGGCGACGGGGCCGACGGGTTCCTTGATGACCAGTTGCTGCGCCGCCGGATTGCGCGATGGCACGATGCGGCCATAGACACGCAGTGCTTCGTTGCCGAACCAATCGATGATGTCGGCGCCGGCCAGGACCTCTCCGCGCGCTTCCGCCAGCGGCTTGCCCTGTTCCTGCGTCAGCAGGCGCGCGACGGAGTCCGCGCGCTCGCGCAGCAGCGCGGCCGCCTTGCGCATGACGGCGCAACGTTCATGGGCGGAGGTGTCGCGCCAGGTCTCGAAGCCACGCTGCGCCGCCGCCAGCGCAAGATCGAGGTCGTCGCGGCTGGCACTGGCGACCTGGCCGATCTTGAGGCCGGTTGCCGGGTTTACTACGTCAATACGCGCGCCGCCCCGGGCTTCGCGCCATTCATTGTCGATCAGTAAAAGGGTATCTGGGTAATCGTTCATGGGTGCTCCGTGGTAGAAATGCGGCCGTCACGTTCCAGTCGATTCGGGCGAGCGCGGCAAAAACTGCCAAGCGCCTGCCGGTATCGTAAGTGTTTGAGGAGGCTACGGGAAGTGGGGCTACAGTGCCGCCGCGCGCGAGGCCAGTTTGCGGTTGCCTTCGCTGGCGGGCTTCAAGGCCATGCGTTCCGCGGTCAGGACCTTGGCCATTGCCCGGAAACCGCCGCGCAAGGCCGCTTCCACCAGGGTCAGGGCCAGGACGTCGCGCTGCGCATGGCTGCCGCCGAAACGATGCGCGATGAGGCGCGTGTCGCGCAGCAGGTCCACGGTCAGCGAATAGTCTTCGCGCACGAAGGCGATCAGCGCGTGCGCCACGGGCAGCCCGACGTCGCGTGTCATCATCGCGTTGGTGCCGCTGTCTTGCGCCGCGGCTTCCATGGCCTCGATCAGTTGCTGCGCGGCGGCGCCATCGCCCGCGCCCAGGTACGCCATCAGCGCATGCACATCGTTGAACGCGTAATAGCCCGTACCGCCACGGTCCCGCCACACCTGCGCCAGGTCGCTCCAGCGCGCCCCCACGTCCACGCCCCGCAGCAGCAGGCGCCACAGCATGGCGGAAGCGTCGACCAGATCCAGCACCTGGCCGGTGGACGATTCCCGCAGCCGGCCGTCATAGAGCGCAAGGACCTCGGCCGTCTCCTCGCGGTCCAGGTGAAACAGGGCCAGGTGCCACCAGTTGTGGATGGACAGCATATTGTCCGCGGACCAGTCGTCGCGGCGCCCATTCAGCCATTCGATGCCTTCTTCGACCCGCCCCTGCATTTCCATGACGTGGGCCACGGCGTGGACAGCCCAGGGATCGCGGGCGTTCAACTCAAGCGCGCGCCTGCCCTGGGCCTCGGCCTGGGCATAGAAATTGGTTTCCTCCAGTCCGAAGGCATGCATGCCCAGCACATAGCCGTAGGCGGGCATCTGGCTGTTCCAGACCGGCAGAATACCGGCCACGCGGTCGCGCAGCATCGCCGAGCGGCCGAGCAGAAAGTCGCCGATATGGCCGACCTGCAGGGCCAGCGTATCGTGCGGGTGCTCGATGAGAATGTCGGCGTAGCGGCGCAGGGCATTCGAGAATTCGCCGTTCAGCCAGGCGCGGGCCGCGGCGGTGTGGCGGCGTTCACGTTCATTGGCGATGTCGTGCAGCGCCTCGGCCGCCTCGACGCTTTCGCGCAGCATGGGCTCGACGCAGCGGTCGCTGGCCGTGATCAACATGCCGGCGCGGAGGACGTGGCCCATGACAAACATGGGGTTGTCGGCCAGCGCCTGGTCGATCAGCCCTACCGGATCGCCGTAGTATCCGTGGAACAGGGATTGGGCCTGCTCGTAGGCCTCCAGGGAGGACTGCTCATCCGTGGATACGGGATTGCCGCGCATATCGCTAAGCGCCATGATGACCTCCCTGATTTGACCCGAGCCTTTTCCCGCGCCATGGCGAATCTGCCGATGTAAGCACGGATATCCACACGGCGGCAACGCGCAGGTGCGCTAGTGCAGCTATACGGCTTGCCGCAGGCCCTTGCTCATTTCCCTTTGGTCATATACGTCAGGACGGGCGAGCCGTCCGGCTTGCGGTGCAGGAACGCCATGAGGACATGGCCGGCCACCAGGCCGATCAACGTCCAGCCCAGCAGTCCATGCCAGTCATTGGCGAGCTCGACCAGGCTTTCGATCTCCTGGTCTCTGCGGCTGAAGATTTCGATGCCGAACGGGGAATATCCGCGCCCCCGGCCGTAGGCGCGCAGCAACCCAAGCGTAGGAATGGCGATCATCAGGAGGTACAGGACCACATGCCCCATGCGCGCAGCCAGACCGGTCCGAGGCCGACGGCGCGCGTTGGCCAGGGCCCACGCCCCTCGCGCCAGCACCAGCACGAACAGCAGCAGGCCCAGCGACGTATGCGGGAACCAGAAGAAGTCTTCAACCGGCGTGTCGGGCAGAAGTTGGCGGACCGCAGCGCTGGTGAACTGCCAGGCCAGGATCACCGCCATGATCCAATGCAGGGCGCGGCTGACGGCCCCGTAGCCATCCGGGCGGTCCATGATGGCGCCTCTTCGCGCATCGGGTGGCCTCGCGCCCGCCATGGCTATGGCTCGAATCCGATCGCCGCCATTGCGCGGCCCGCCGCTTGCGGCGCATACCCGGCCCAGGGTGCGTTGCCAGCATCAAGGCGAGTGTGGATATTGCTGATCGTCCAGTGCGCGCCCCCGGTCAGTTTTTCCAATTCGTCCCAAGCCACGGGGACGGACACCCCCAGGCCGGGCCTTGCGCGGGCGGACCAGGCCGCCACGGTAGTGGCGCCAAAGCCGTTGCGCAGATAGTCCGCAAAGATCTTGCCCACGCGGTTCTTCGGGCCGCTCTTCGCCACGAACAGTTGTGGCAGCGTCTTTGAAAGATGCACGACGATCGCATGGGAAAAGCCCTTGATGGCGTCCCAATCGTATTGTTTGCGCAGCGGCACCACCACGTGCAACCCCTTGCCGCCGCTGGTCTTCAGCCAGGCCTCCAAGCCGATTTCCTGGAGCAGCACACGCACGAGGTTCGCGGCCTGCTGTATGGTGGCCCATTCCACGCCCTCTCCCGGGTCCAGGTCGAACAGCATCCGGTCCGGCTTGCCGATGGAGGTCTTGACGGCATTCCAGGTGTGGAATTCCACGACGTTCATCTGGACGGCGGACATGATGGCTTCTTGGGTGGGCACCTCGAGCAAGGGCGGGTGGTCGGGATCCAGCTTGGGCGGCAGCGCCTTGACTCCGGGCATGGCCGCTTCCAGATGCTTCTGGAAGAAGAACTCCCCCTGGATCCCGCCTGGCGCGCGCAAGAACGACACCGGCCGTCCTTTCAGATGTTCGAGCAGCAGGGGCGCTATCAGCCCGTAGTACCGGGCAAGATCCAGCTTGGTGAGCTTGGTGGAGGGGTCGATCACGCGGTCCGGGTTGGTGAGCTTGCCGGTCTTTGGGCGCCCGGACGCCGCCGGACGCGGTGCGCGTGCGGCGGCCTTGGCGCTAGGCGCAGGATCCGGCCGCGCCGCCTCGACCTTCTCGACGGGAACCGCCCGCTCGCGCGAGATCGCTCGCACCGGCTTATCCTGACGCAGCCCGCGAAACACGGAATGGCGGATATGGCCCGAGCTTGTCCAGTCGCCGAATGAGACTTCGGCGATCAGTTCGGGCTGTACCCAGTGCACATCCCTGCCAGCGGCGCCGCCTGTGACGGGTTTCTCGCTGGTTTCAAGGCGTGCAAGCCGCTTTTGCAGGTCGGCCAGCCCCTTGTCGTCGAATCCGGTGCCGACCTTGCCGGCGTAGCGCAGTTTGCCATCGGCCTCGTGCACGGCCAGGAGCAACGCGCCCAGCCCCACGCGGGCGCCCTTGGGCGCCGTATAGCCGACGATCGCGAATTCCTGGCGCTTTGCGCACTTGACCTTGACCCAGCTATCCGTGCGGCGTGATACATAGGGCGCGGACTGGCGCTTGGCCATGATGCCTTCCAGCCCCATCTTGCAGGCGGACGCCACCAGATCGGCCGGCGGCACGTCGAAGGCCTCGCTGAACCGAAGGCGCGGGTCGCCCTCGGCGGTTTCCATCAATTGCGCCAGCAGCGCCCGGCGCACGCGCAACGGTTCCCCCCGCAGATCCCGTCCGCCGATGAAAGGCAGATCGAAGGCGTAGAAGATGATGGCCTGGGTCCGTTCGCCATCGAACGCGTTCTGCAGGGCCTGGAAGCTGGGTACGCCGCCATTGTCCAGAATGACGATTTCCCCGTCGACCCAGGCCCACTTGGCGGGCAGCCCGCGGAAGGCTTCGACCAGATGCGGCAGCTTCGCGCTCCAGTCATGGCCATTGCGGGTGTAGAGGCGCACGTCGTCGCCGTCGATGCGGACCATCAGCCGGTAGCCGTCGAACTTCATTTCATACAGCCAGTCTTCGGCGTGGCGCGGCACGCCGTCCACCAAGGTGGCCAATTGCGGCTTGAGCAGCTTGGGCAGTTCGGCCGCCTCGCCGGGCAACGCGTGCGCCTGGGGCTGCGCCTCGGACGCCTCGGGCGCCTCGGGCACCTGCCCGCCTCGGGCCTTGTTCGCGCCAGCCGCCGCGCCTCGCAGCGGCACCACACTGTCGGGCATCTCGTCCACGACGCTGAATTCGCGCTCCGCGCGCGCGTAGTCGTCCCTGTCCTTGATCAGTAGCCAAGGCGGCTGCTTTTCGGTCTCTTTTCCCTTCAGGCGGACCAGCGCCCATCGGCCCTGCATCTTGACGCCTTGCAGGTCGAATTTCAGGTGCCCTTCCCGATATCCCTTGCGCGGATCGCCCACGGGCGCCCATTTCCCTTCGTCCCAGATGATTACCTTGCCGGCGCCGTATTGCCCTTTGGGGATCTGGCCTTCGAACTGGTTGTAGGCGATGGGGTGATCCTCGACCTGGACGGCCATGCGCTTGACCGCCGGGTCGTAGCACGGGCCCTTGGGCACCGCCCAGCTTTTCATGGCGCCGTCCAGTTCCAGCCGGAAGTCGTAGTGCAGCCGGCTGGCCCAGTGCTTCTGGATCACGAAGGCGCGCGCGGCCTCGTTCGCCTCGCCGCCGCTCTCGGGTTCGGAGGTCAGCCCGAAATTGCGTTTTTCGCGGTATTTCTTGAGGGAGTCCGCCATTGTCACGCCGCCTTGCGCGTCTTGCCCGACGCGTTGGTGGCCTTGGTGGCCTTGGTGGCTTTAGCGCTCTTGGCGGGGCTCTTGGCGGCGCCCTTGGCAGGAGCCTTTTTGGCGGCCGTCTTGCGTGGAGAGGCCTTTTTCGCGCTGCCGGCGTCGGCCGGGGTGCTTGCGGGAGCGGCCTTCCCGGCCGCCTTGCCCCCCTTCAGGCTGCGCTGCAGCAATTCGGTGAGGTCAATGACGTTGTCGGCATAGGCCGGAGCGTCTTCCTGGGGAGCGATGACGGTCTCGGTTTTGCCCGCCCGCGCCTTCTTTTCCACCAGTTCCATCACCGCGGCCTTGAATTCGTCCTTGTACTGTTCGGGATCCCAGTCGCCGGACATGTCATCCACCAGCATCTTGGCCATCTTCAATTCACTGGCGCTGGGACTCATGCCCTTGGCGCCGGCCTTGGGCAGATCCAGGCCGTCCGCCGGCCTGACCTCGTCTCCCCAGCGCATCAGGTTGAGCACCAGCGCGTCGCCGGATGGAATGAGCGCCGCCAGATGCTGCTTGGTCTGGATCACCACCCGCGCGATGCCGATCTTGCCGGTCTTGGCCAACGTGTCGCGAAGCAAGGCGTACACCTTATGGCCTTTGTTGATGGGAGCCACGTAGTACGGCCGCTCAAGATAGACGAACGGCACGCCCGCCGCATCCACGAACTGCTGGATCTCGATGGTCTGCGTCGTCCGCGGGTAGGCATCGGCAATCTCTTCGGGCGACACGATGACGTACTGCCCGTCTTCATATTCCACGCCCTTGACGATATTGTCCTTGTCGATCTCTTTGCCGGTGCGCTTGTTGATGCGCTTGTAGCCGACGGGATCCATCGAGCGTTTGTCCAGCCAGTCGAAGTCAACGCCCGACTCTGTCGTGGCGGTATGCAGCCCCACTGGTATGTGGACCAGGCCAAAGGAAATCGCCCCTTTCCAAATTGTTCTTGACGCCATGACAGCCTCCGTTGCGCGGATCGATCAGCCCAGCCGCTTGACCACGCGGGCGACTTTCGCGATTCCGCCCGTACCGCTGGCAGCGCGGCCCACCAACGCGGTCCCCGCCGCCGTGATTACCGCGCGGCGCAGGACGGTGCGGCTTCGCATCCCGGCCAGCATGAGCAGCACGCCCACACCGAATACGATCAGATGCTCGCCCGGAAAGTCCGGACGGGCATCGTCGATTTCCTTCAACCGGCTTGCCAGCGACCGGGACCCGGATCGCGTCCGGGACGCGGACCGCGAGTCGGAATAGGGAAGATCGGCAGTGGTATCTGTCTGCATGGAAGCTCCTGTGTCGGTGATATTTATCCTTGCGCGGCGGCAGGCACGGGTGCCTGGCGGCTATTTCGAGTACTTGAACTCGGGCAACGCTTTTAACGTCTCTTTGGTTGCGTCGGGCAATTGAAACTGGTCACCCGCCACCTGCATGTTGGCCAGGGGGACCGTGACAAGATGGTTGCCCACGCCAAGCAGGCCGCCCACCGACAGCACGGCGTACGGCGCCCAGTCGGGCGGCCCCAGGATCAGGTCATCGATCGTGCCGATCTTTTCCTTCTTGCTGTTGTAGACGGTAGCCCCGTTGATTTTCGAGGCGCGGTAGCCGGCTTCGACCTTGGCGACATCCACGCGCACCTCGGTCACCGACTGCGGCGCGCCCTGGGCCGATACCGTCGCTACGTTCGACATCACGCCCAGCAAGACGGCCCATCCCAGTGTTGCGGTCTTTTCCATCATGGCTGATCTCCTTGATGACCTCGGGAATCCGCCTTCCCGCCGGCCGGTGGTTCATCCGATGCGTCGGCGTCCGTCAGTTCAATATCTTCCTCGCGGACCTCGTTGCCTTGGGCGTTTTCACTGGCATTGGAGGGCTCGACGGGCGCTTTCCCCCCTTGGCCCGGGGGGGACTGTTCCGGGGCGATCGCCGGCTTGGCGGCCCCGGGTCCGGAATCCACGGTTGGGGTTTCCGGCCGAACGGGAGTTGCTGGAGTCATTTTCGTCACCCCTGAATTCGCTGTGGCCAGCAGGATGGTGGCCGCCGAAGCCAACAGCAATTTCCATACCCGGGCGGGTGGCCCCGGCCCGCCGCCGCCCATGCAACGACGCTGCCGAGCAACGTAATTCAATTTGTAACGTGCCCACATTGCCGGGCGGATCGGCAATATATTCAGAGGCATCTGGCGGCCGCTGATGGCGCCTTCGCTCGTGGCACCGAACTACCGGAGTGCGATGATGGCCGACAAGAAACAGGAAAAGGACGAAGCCGGCCTGCCCGCGCAGACCGGTTTGTCCCGCAAAGAGTACGACAAGGAACTGGCTCGCCTGCATGTGGAGCTGGTCAAGCTGCAGGAGTGGGTCGTACACACTGGCGCCAAGGTCTGCATCGTGTTCGAAGGCCGGGACGGCGCCGGTAAGGGCGGAACGATCAAGGCCATCACCGAGCGGGTCAGCCCGCGCATCTTCCGTGTGGTGGCGCTGCCGACGCCCACGGCGCGCGAAAAAAGCCAGATGTATATACAGCGCTACATCCCGCATTTTCCGGCGGCCGGCGAAGTCGTGATCTTCGACCGTAGCTGGTACAACCGGGCGGGCGTGGAACGGGTCATGGGTTTCTGCACGCAGGAGCAGGCGGAATCCTTCCTGAAAGGGGTGCCGTTGCTCGAACGGATAATGATCGATTCCGGCATCCTGCTGTTCAAGTACTGGCTGGAAGTGAGCGAGGAAGAGCAGACCCGCCGTCTGCAAGCGCGCATCAAAGACGAGCGCAAGATCTGGAAACTGTCAAAAATGGATCTGGATTCGTACAGCCGCTGGTACGACTACTCCCGCGCGCGCGATGACATGTTCAGGGCTTCGGACACCTCGGCGTCGCCCTGGTTCGTCGGGCGGTCCGACGACAAGAGGCGCGTGCGCCTGAACATCATCAGCCACCTGCTCGCGCACATTCCCTACACGGCGACGCCCAGGGAAAAGATAAAGTTGCCAAAAAGACAAAAAGCCAAAGGCTATATCGAGCCCGACCACCCCTTCAGGTTCGTGCCGGAAAAGTTCTGACCCGCGGAGAATCCCTCATGGCTGCCCTGTTGATCAATCACGTGGACGACAGCACGTCCGACGATGACATCCGGACATTTCTATTGAAGTACGGCTTTCCGTCGCTGGACCGCGTTCAGCGCGTGCCCAGCGAGGGCGGGCGCCCCGCGGTGCTGGTCACGTTCAACTCGGCGACCGAACCCGAGCTGCAGGCGCTGCTGCCACGGATACACCAGGTGTTCTGGAAGAAGCACACGGTCACCGCCCTGGTCATGAGGGCGCCGATCGAGTGACGCCGCGGGTGGACAGTTGCCGCCGCCCGCCCCCCGCGCGCCGGGGCACCCGCACGGTCGCGGGCAACTTCGGCCTGACCCGTCCCGTAGCGCCCCGCGCCTGTGCTTGCTTGCCCGTCCCCCGGGTCCGGGTGCGCTTTTTGGCCATCGCGGTACACGCGGCGGCCAGCGCCAGTAGCTTGTCCTCGTCCAGCCGCTCGGCATCGACCAGCCCCTCGTCGGCGCCGTTCAGGGCGATCAGCAGGTCGTCCAGTTTCAGATGCAGTGCCCGGGCATCCTTGTTCTGGCTCTGTTGAATGAGGAACACCATCAGGAAGGTGACGATGGTTGTGCCGGTGTTGATCACGAGCTGCCAGGTCTCGGAGTAGCCGAAGGCCGGACCGGATGCCGCCCAGACCAGCACCGTGACCAGCGCCAGCCCAAATGCCGCCGACGATCCCGCCCACTTCGTGACATGCGCCGCGAAATGGTCGAAAAAGCGGGCTAGCGGATTTGATCGCGTGGCCGTGGGCGAGATGTGATCCGCCAAACGGCCCTCCTCGCCCTGGGACTTGGCGTGCTTTTTCGGGGGCATCGACCCCGCCGATGAGCGTGCGTCCATTTGCCGTCTACCAGGCGGCGCGGGGCCGGTAGGCTTCCTTCACGTACCTCGCCAGTTCGGCCTCCACGGAGGACATGGACACCGATGACGGCGTGTCGGGATGGAGCAGTTGTTCCGCCGCGGCAAGCGTGCGCAGTGCGCAGCGTTCGCCGCTGCTCAAGAGCGGGGCGGAGGGAGAGGTGGCCGTGTAATTGAACTCGTTCATGACGCTGCTCCAGGAAAAAATGAAAGGCGCTACGGAACGTAATGAGCAAGTATCGTGCCACCGGCTCGGGCTGGACTCAGTATTTGACGCTGACGCGGGCCCACACGCTGCGGCCCGGCTCATTCACCCCCGTATTGGCCGCATAGCCAAAGCCGGCGTTGCCCGCCAAATTCAGGTGTTCGCTATAGGTCTTGTTGAACAGGTTGTCGACACCCAGCGACAGCCGTACCTGCTTGTTGACCGCATAGCCCCCGTTGATGGAAAACACGCCAAACCCCGCGCTGGGACCGAAATCCTTGCCCACCACGTTGCCTTCATTCAGGGCATAGCGCTTTTGCGGCGCCACGATGCGCCACAGCGCGCCCGCGGACCACGTGCCGTCGTCATAGGTCGCGCTGAGCTTGGCTTCCAGCGGCGGCATCTGCGGCAGAGCCCGGCCATCCGAGCGGTTCTGCCCCCAGGCATAGGCAAGCGTGGCGCCCAGCTTCCATTCCGGCGTCACGGCGTAGGACGCGCCGAGCTCACCGCCGAAGATCCTGGCGTCCACGTTGGTCGCCTGCGACGACGGCCCCATCATTCCGCCAGACTGGTAGTTGAACAGGATGAAGTCATCGACGTAGCCCGCGTAGCCCGAGAACCACGCGTCCAGGGTCTCGGTCTTGTACTGGGCGCCGAAGTCCAGTTGCGTGGTCTTTTCGGGTTTGACGCCCTCGAACGCGTTGACGGAGCCCGCGGGGCCGCTGTCCGGGGAGAACAGCTCCCAGTAATCCGGAAAGCGCTCGACGTGACCCAGGCCGATGTAGACCGTGGCGGGCAGCGCCGCCAGGTCCTTCTCGTAGCGCAGGAAGCCGCTGGGCAGCGTATCGCGGCGGCGCTCGCCGGCCGTGGGGTTGGGCATGGGCATCATCATGCCACCGGCGGTCTGACGGAAGTCTTTGGCGGATGACCAGTCCACCCGCGCGCCGCCGATGACGCGGCTGTCCGGCGCGGCGCGCCAGGTGATCTCGCCAAACAGGCCGGTATTGGAGAAATCGGCGTCCTTGACCCAGGCCTGGCTGCGATACGGCATGCTGTCCGTGCCGCTGCGCGAGCGGTGGCGGCTCTGCTGGAAGTCCAGCCCGGCGTCCAGGCTGACGTCCTGGGACAGATCCCAGGTGCTGGCGAACCGGCCGCCCCAGGTGGCGCGGTCCACGTCGGCGGCCATCGCCATCGGCATCGCGCTCATCGGGTCCGGCGCGCGCAGAGTGTAGTTGTCCATCACATGGTCGGCGTAGTTGTAGTAGAGCTGCGCCTGCACCTTGTTCAGCACCGTGCCGATGTTGCGCTTCTCAAAGCGCACGCCAAAGCTCTCGCGCTTGAACCGCGACCCGTCCATGCTGCGTCCAGCGTAGCGCGCCTCTCCGTCGCCCGTGCCGGCGGTCAATTCGTACAACGTGTCGGCGTCCGGCGTGAAACCCAGCGTGACGTCGGCGTTCCATTTATCCCAACGCGACGGCACGGTGTCACCATTGCCGTCCTTGTAGTCCTGGGAATGGGAATGGTTGGCCGTGACGCGGGTGTAGACCTTTTCGTTGCCGACGGTCAGGTCCGCCGTCTGGTCGTTGCGGCCGAACGATCCACCCACCAGGCTGCCGTCGAAGCGCACGCCGTCACCGGTGAACCGGGGCGTGTCGCGATCGAACCGGATCGTGCCGGCGGACGCGCCCGGGCCCCACAGCACGGTCTGCGGCCCCTTGATGACCGTAAGCTCGTCGAAGTTCTCCGGAGAAATGTAGGAGCTGGGCGCGTCCATGCGCGCCGGGCACGCGCCGGGCATCGAGGTGCCATTGGTCAGGATGTTCAGGCGCGAGCCGAACATGCCGCGCAGCACCGGATCGCCATTGGTGCCGCCGTTGCGGATCGCCGAAAAGCCGGGAATGGTCTTGAGGTAGTCCGTGCCATCGCTGGCGGGCAGCGGTTGGCGCGGCAGCTTCGGGTCCGTGGTGAACGTCAGCGGGGCGCTGGGCGCCACGCCCACGATCACGACCGGGTCCAGCGTGGAAACGCCATCGGCGGCTTGCGCCCAGGCGGAAAACGAGGCGGCCATCGCAGCGGCCAGGCAGGTCATGCGGAGGAATTCGTGCTTCTTGCTCATATCGGGATCTCGACCGTCTTGGATCGTTGGACTGGGTCATCCGGTGTCCCGCGAAAACCGCCGGCGCGCAGGCGCGTGCCCGCGCAAGACGCCCGTGAACGGGGCCTTGTCGAGCGCGGTGAGGAGGATTTCGTTGGCGGACGGCACCGTGCCCGCCAGGAAAGGCGGCGCGCGACGCGAACCGGTGACGCTTAGGAAGACAACGTCAGGCGAAGAACGGCGGAGCGCGCGATCGCTGCAGCAATCGCGCGAGCGCGCTGGAGAAATGGGGGGTGGTGGCGGGCGCCGTGGCGCCGGGTTGCACCGGCGCGGGAAGCAGCCAGGCGAACAGCCAGAGCGCGGGGAGCGTGGCGCCGCCCAGCATGGCGCAGCCGGCGGCACAGCAGTGCGGCAAGGCGCCGCTGTGTTGTGCCGCGCCCTGCTTTGCGCTGTCAACGTCCAGCGTGACGACGCGCGGGCCGCTAGCCGTGCAGATGATGGTAGTGGCGCCCGCGTTGCCGGAAACAGCACGAGGCGCCGCCACGGCGGAGGATGCGATCAATGCCTGAAAGACGAAAAGGGCCGCCGCGAACAGCGCGAACCATCGTCTCCCTGCAGTGCCGCATGTGTGCATCGGTATCCCCTTGACGGCGCAGATGGTATCACCCGGGCCGGGCGGAAATGGCGAAAATGGGGCCAGCCTGCCGCCCTGCCCCGTCTATCTGCGCTGCCGGTTGATGCAGATCAACGGCGGCTGCCCGCCGGCCGGGCCAGGCGCCAGCGCAACACGTCCACCGCCACGAACGCCAAGAGGCTTGCTCCCATCACCGGCAGGCACCAACCCAATGCCACGGCGGCGCCCAAGGCCAGGATGCGCGCGGGCCACGACAGGTCCCGCCATGCGTGCGTGAGCGTGCGCGGGCCGGTGCCCGGGGCCGGCCTGCGCAGCCACCACATCCGGTAGCCCAGGACGATCATGGCCGACAGCGCGATGCCGATGGCGGCCATCAGCAATTGGTTGGGCCAGCCGAACAGGATGCCCATGTGCATGTCCACGCCCCACCGGATCAGCTTGGCGATGAGCGGAAAGGTGTCGAAATCCGCCCGGCTCGTGATGGCGAACGTGGCCGGGTCGACGGCGATGGTATCGACCTGCGTGGGCCATGACCGGTCCACTTCGCGCACCAGCCACGCTTGGCCGGCCGCGCGCGGCGGCCGGATCTCCAGCTGCGTGCTGTCGATGCCGCCCAGCCGGGCGGCTTCAAGCACGCGGTCGAAACCGGGCGCCACGCTCGCGGGGGCCGGCGCCATCGCGGCGGGATCGTGCATGGCGCCATGGTGATGGGCGTGTTCGCCCGCGGCCGCCATCCCGGCGCCGGCGGCCCCGGGAAGCTTCGTGGATACCGATGGCGTGATCCAGCCCAGTTGGGCCCGTAGCTGGTCGACGCGCGCGCCAGCCCAGTTGGACCAGGTGAGTCCGGTGGCGGACAGGAACAGCAGTCCAATGCCCACCCACAAACCCAGCAACCCATGCCAGCGCCGGGCGCGCAGGCGCGGGCTGCGCGCGGCGTCCGCGGGGTTGCGGCCGCGCCGGGCGAACCACAGCACCAGTCCGCCCACCGCCGCCAGCCACAGCCAGGAGGCGGCCAGTTCGCTGTAGTTGCGGCCCAGCTCGCCCAGCATCAGGTTGCGATGCAGATAGTCCAGCGTGGTGCGGAAAGGCAGCGTGCCGCTGGTGCCATAGACGATCATGTCGCCCTTGATCTCCAGGGTGACGGGGTCCACGAACAGCGCTCGGCTTTCGGAATCGCCCAGGCCGGGTTGCGAGAACATCACGCGGGTGGTGTCGCCCGGCGCGGGCGCGGGGCGCACCGCGAACAGGCGCGGACCGGGCCCGATGCGTGCCTGGGCGGCCTCGACCTGACTGGCCAGCGGCTGGAATGGCCCGGTGGAAGCCGTACGCAACTGGTCGGCATAGAGCAGGTTTTCGATCTGCGGGGTCAGCACGAACAGGGTGCCGGTGACCGCCGCCACAAGGATGAAGGGACCGACAAACAGTCCGATGTAGAAATGCAGCCGGGTGATCAGCGCCAGCAGCGCGCTGCCGCTAACCGGCCGCGCACGCGTTGCCGCGGCGGGGGTATCCAGGGTTTGAGTGGACATGAGGGTCTCGAGAACGACGGACGCCGCCAGGAACGGGCGGCATTCGTGCGCGCGGGGCGCGCACGGCGACGGAAGGTCATCCGAGAATTCGAGGGGGGGCGCGCTGACCCAGCGGCGGCCCCGCGGCCGGCAGCGGCGGACGCGGGCTGGCCACCATCGGCGGCGGCTGGGCGAACCCGCGCAACAGCACGGGAGCCAGCGCCAGAACGGGCGGCAGGTGCAGCACCTGATGCGCGCTCAGCCCAAAGGGACACTCCTGGCCGGCTCCGCTTTCCGCGGGATGGCCGCCATGTTCGTGGTGCCCGTGATGTGGATCGGCCTGCGCCTGCTGGTCGGCCAATGCGCGCAGGCCCATGAACGACGCGCCGCCGGCCGCGCAGAACCCCAGGGCCAGGCGGCCTTGCTTCAAGGCGTCCGTGTCGGGCATGTATCCCGCGGGCACCCAGGCGCGCGCCATCAGCAAAAGCAGCAGCAACAGCCGCCCCAGAGTGGCGGCACAGGCGAAGCGAGGGGATGGACAGGACAATCCGGTGGGCATGCGCTCTTTCCTGGCGGCGGCCGATGCCGGCGCCAATGCGCATTCTACGCGCCGCGCCGACGCGCGGCGGCGTCCAGTAAGACAACTGAGAATTATTATTGCTAGAATTCCGCCTGACACATCCCTTAAATGGGACCACATGCCTCGCTCTCGGGATAGTTTTTGAATGGCCAAGCCATCGCGCTCCAAACTTTGGTTCCTCGTTCACAGTTGGCTTGCCCTGCCAATCTGGATATTCGTCTTCTTTGTCTGCGCAACCGGCACCATCGCCGTCATCAGCCAGGAAATCGTCTGGCTCATCAATCCGGCCGTCCGCGCCCAGGCGCCCGACGCCGATACCCCGCGCATGGGATACCAGGACTTGATGGATTCCATTGCCAGGCAGGAGCCCGAGGCTTCGGTGCAGCGGCTGTCGTGGCCCGAGGAATCCCAGTTTGCGCTGACCGCGTCGGTCAGCTATCCGGGCGCCAAGTTCACGTCGATCTATGTCAATCCCTATACCGGCGAGGTACAGGGGCCGGCATTGAACTTCGACCTGCGCCAATTCATGCGGGCGCTGCACGGCTGGCTGCTGATTCCCTTCAATAATGGCTATAGCTGGGGCTGGTACCTGGTATCGATCCTGGCCTTGCCGATGCTGGCCTCGCTGGTGACCGGGCTGGTCGTCTACAAGCGCTTCTGGCGGGCCTATTTCCAGAAGCCGCGCCTGCGGGTCGGCCAGGGGCCGCGCATTTTCTGGGGTGACTTCCACCGCCTGTCGGGGCTGTGGTCCGTCTGGTTCATCCTGCTGATCTCCGTCAGCGCGATCTGGTTCCTGGTGCAGGCGGTGCTGGCCGATACCGCCACCACCATTTCCACGCAGGGCGTACCCGCCATCGTCGCGCGCGACCAGGTGCCCACCGTTACCCAGGGCGGATCGGTCAAGCGGCTGCCGCTGGACGAGCTGGTCGCCATCGCCGAGCGCGAACTACCCGGCCTGGAAACCCAGCACGTGTTTTTCCCCGGCAACGCCTATGACCCGCTCACGATCGCGGGCCGCGGCGCCTATCCCCTGATGTTCCAATTCGCCAAGATCAATCCCTACAACGGGCACGTCGAAGAAGTGCGCCGCCTGTCCGACCGCAACGGCCTGGAGTTCTTCACCGAATCGATGCGGCCGCTGCATACGGGAGACTTCGGCGGTTTCTGGCTCAAGCTGGTGTGGTTCCTGTTTGGCCTGCTGCTGACGATGATGTCGCTCAGCGGCCTGCTGATCTGGACCAAGCGCACCGCCCAGGCCACCGCCAAGGCGCTGCGCCCGGCGCGCGCCGACCGTACCGCCGCACGCGAGGTGACCGAATGAGCAAGACCGCAACCCTGAACGCCGCCGCGCCCAAGACCAGTTTCTGGCGCCGCTGGCGCTTTCACCTGAGCGCGCTGGCCCTGATCCTGCCCATCATCTACGTGCCCAAGTATTTCGACGACCTGGCGCTGTCGCGCGGCCTGATGGGCCTGGGCCAGCGTTCCGCCGGCCATGTGCAGGCCGGGCCCTGGAAGCTCGAGCTTGCGGAATGGGAAGTCGGCGCGCCCAAATCCGACCCGGCCGGCATGGTCAAGACCTTCACCATGGCCCAGTGCGACCAGTGCAAGGATCAGATCCGCGCGGTCTATGTGCGCGTGGGCAAGCCGCGCAGCCTGCGCGCCGCGGGCTCGATATTCTTCGGCGGCCCCCACCGGGCGTTCGCCACCGTCCCCATCCCGCCACGCACGGCGCCCGACGCCGACCTGTGGATCACCGCGGAAGGCTGGGACGGCAGCGTGCATCAAGTCGCGTGGCCCATCGCGACGGCCTCGCCCGCCACCGCCGAGTGGCTGAAGAAACAAGGAGCTACCCAATGAATTCCTTTTCCATGATCGCCGCGCGCGCGGCGTTGCTGGGCGCCTTGATGGGCGCCAGCGCCGGTGCCCTGGCCCACAATCCCATGGCCGAATGCAAGCCGGCCGGTAACGAGCAGATCCAATGCACCGGCGGGTTTTCCGACGGCAGCGGCGCCGCCGGCGTGACGATGGATGTGATCTCCTACGACGAGCAGATCCTCGTGCCGGGCAAGCTGGACAACGATTCCAAGCTCACGTTCAAGCGCCCGAACGGCGAGTTCTACGTGCTCTTCGACGCCGGCCCCGGACACGTCGTGGAGATCGATCACGTGGACATCCAATAGGATATGCACACACAAGTCATCCGCCCCGCGGGCGCCGGCCATGAAACGCTTGCCGTGCTGGGCGCCTGCCTGGTCATCGTCGCGGCCGCCGCCGGGTACATCGGCCTGCGCCCCGCGCCGCCCGAAGCCGCCGCCATCTCCGCCAGCCAGATCGATGCGCGGCGCGATCTGACGCCCGCCGAACAGGGCATCTATGCGGACCTGCGCGTGGCCTTCGACGAGATCGGTTTCGCCATCCAGGCCGGTGAAGCGCTGCCTTCCGAAGCCGACCTGGCCGCGCAGGGCCTGCCGCCGTTCGTGGCCGACAACAGCACCGCGGTGCGTGGCGGCCATGCCTGGCGCGTCGAGCGTCAGCCGGGCCACGCCCTGTACGTGGGCCGGACGGCCGATCCGGCCTTGGCCGGCTCGTTCCTGCTGCGCATCGACGCCGGCGGCGCAAAGGATGCGCACGGGCACGCCCATGCCGCCCCCGCGGGCGGACAGGCGGATGTCTGGATCAGCCGCGACGCCGGCGCCCGCGTGCCCGACCCTGCCGATGACGCCGCCCTGGCGGCCGCGGGCTGGCGGCAGATCGTCGCCCAGTTCGACAGCGGCGTGACCCGCCAGCGCAAGCCCTGATACGCCGCCCCCGCCCCGCTTCCTGCCGATTCCCGATACCGAGCCTCGAGATCCATGCCCGTATTTTCGTCTTTCCCGCCGTTCCTGCGCCGTTGCGCCCTGGCCGCGCTGGCGCTGCTGGCCTGCGCCCTGCTCGCGCCGGCCCACGCCCAGGAGGCCAAGCGCCTGCGCATCGGCGTGACGCTGCATCCCTATTACAGCTATGTCGCCAACATCGTCGGCGACAAGGCCGACGTGGTGCCGCTCATCCCGGTGGGATTCAACCCGCATGCCTACGAGCCGCGCGCCGAGGACATCAAGCGCATTGGCACGCTGGACGTCGTGGTGCTCAACGGCATCGGCCACGATGACTTCGCCGACCGCATGATCGCGGCCAGCGAAAAACCCAAGATCCCGGTGATCGAAGCCAACGCCCAGGTGCCGCTGCTGGCGGCCGTGGGCATGGCCGCGCGCGGCGGCGACTCGGGCAAGGTGGTCAATCCGCACACGTTCCTGTCCATCACCGCGTCCATCGCCCAGATCAACACCATCGCCCGCGAAATGGGCCGCATCGACCCGGCCAATGCGCAGGCCTACACCGCCAATGCGCGCGCCTACGGCCAACGGCTGCGCAAGCTGCGCGCCGACGCGCTGGGCGAACTGGTTGCGGCCCCCAACGCGGACCTGCGCGTGGCCACCATCCACGGCGCCTACGACTACCTGCTGCGCGAATTCGGCCTGGAGGTGACCGCGGTGGTGGAGCCCGCGCACGGCATCGAACCCAGCCCCGCGCAGCTCAAGGGCACCATCGAGCAACTGCGCGCGGCGAACGTCAAGGTGATCTTTTCGGAATTGAACTTCCCGTCCGCCTATGTCGAGACCATCCAGCGCGAGACCGGCGTGAAGCTGTACGCGCTGTCGCATATTTCGTATGGCGAGTACAGCGCCGAGCAGTTCGAAAAGGAAATGAAGCAGAATCTGGCCACGGTCGTGCGCGCCATCGAGGAGGCCGGCGCGTGACGGCCCATCTGGCGGGCGCGCTCGGGCCGACGCTGGCCTTCGAGAACATTTCCCTGACCCTGGGCCGCACCGACATCCTGACCGGCGTCGGCTTTACCGTCGCGCCCGGCAGCGTGCATGCGCTGGTGGGGCCGAACGGCGGCGGCAAGAGTTCGCTGGTCAAGACACTGCTCGGGCAGATGCCGCATCGCGGCAAGCTCAGCGTGTCCTGGCCGGGCGAACGGCCCGGCGTCATCGGGTACATCCCGCAGGCGCTGGAGTTCGACCGCGGCCTGCCCATGACCGTCAACGATTTCATGGCCGCGATGTGCCAGCGCAAGCCCGCGTTCCTGGGCCTGTCCCGCGCGCGCTCGGGCGATATCGGCGAAGCGCTGGCGCGTGTCGGCATGCAGGACAAGCGCAACCGCCGCATGGGCGCGCTGTCCGGCGGCGAACGCCAGCGAGTGCTGCTGGCCCAGGGGCTGGTGCCGAGTCCCGCGCTGGTCGTGCTGGACGAGCCCATGTCCGCCCTCGACGAAGCCGGCGTGCGCGTGTTCGAAGACCTGCTGGACGGCTGGCGCGCGCAGCGCGTGACCGTGTTGTGGATCGAACATGACCTGGAGGCCGTCGGCCGTCTGGCCGACCGCGTCACCGGCCTGAACCGCCAGGTGCTGTGCGACGGTCCGCCTGCCCAGGTGCTGACGCCCGACCGCCTGCTGGCCTTGTTCTCCACCCGGCCCCGCGTCGAACGCATGCCGCAGGAGCAGGCAGCATGAACGCTTTTTTTGATAGCTTGCGCGCGCTGGTGCAACGCGGCGCCGAATCCGGCGTGCTGCCCGAATCGCTGGCCTACGGGTTTGTCGTCAATGCCCTGCTGGCCGGACTGATCATCGGGCCGGTGCTTGGCGGGCTGGGGACGCTGGTGGTGGTCAAGCGCTTCGCGTTTTTCTCGGAGGCCGTCGGCCACGCGGCGCTGACCGGCGTCGCCATCGGCATCCTTCTTGGCGAGCCCTACACCGGCCCGTACGGCAGCCTGTTCAGCTACTGCCTGATCTTCGGCATCCTGCTGAATTTCCTGAGCAACCGCACGCGGCTCACGCCGGACACGCTGATCGGCGTGTTTCTGTCGGTGTCGTTGGCGCTGGGCGCCAGCCTGCTGCTCGTGCTGTCCGGCCGCATCAACATCCATATCCTGGAAAACGTGCTGTTCGGCTCCGTGCTGACCGTCACCAGCAATGACCTGTCGGTCCTGACCTGCGTGGCGCTGCTGGCGCTGGCGCTGGCCTTGCCCAACTACAACCGGCTGATGCTGGCCAGTTTCAATCCCCAACTCGCCGCCGTGCGCGGGGTGCCCGTCAAGGCCATGGATTACCTGTTCGTGATCCTGGTGACGCTGGTCACCGTGGCCTCGGTCAAGGTCATCGGCGCCATCCTGGTGGGGGCGCTGCTGGTGATACCGGCGGCCGCGGCGCGGATGCTGGCGCAATCGCTCAAAGGCTTCTTCGCGATCTCGGTGTTGCTGGCCATGATCAGCACGCTGGCAGGCATCATGTTGCCAATCGAGCTTGAACTGCCGGTGCCCTCGGGCGCGGCCATCATTCTGGTCGCGGGAATATTGTTCGCGATCGCGGCCCTGGCGCGCAGCCTGGTGCCGGGTCTGAAAGGAAATGCAGCATGAGTCTGAAGTCGCGGTACGTGAAGTTGCGGTATACGATGCGCCACGCCGCGCTGGCGCTGGCGTGCATGGCCGCCCTGGGCGCCGGCGTCGCGGCGCAGGCGCAAGAGCCCGCGAAATCCGGCCGCGCCGCCCGCGCGGCGCAGGCCGAGGCGCCGCCGGCCACACCGGCCGCCGCGACCGTCCTGGCCGCGCACCCGGTGGTCTACGCGCTGACCAGCAGCCTGGCCCAGGGCACCGGCGTGCGCGTCGAACGGGCCGCCCCCGCCAATCTGCCGCCGACTCGCCTTACGTCGTATTTCAACGGGCGAGGCGGCGCGGCCCTGCAAAAGGCGGCGGCCACGGCCGACGCCGCCGTGGGCCTGCGCTCGATCTGGCCCGATGACCCGCTTTATGCGGTGGCACGCAGAACCAATATCCGCATCGTCGAAATCGACGCCGCGCGCCCGCTGGATGGCGCGCTCAACGGCATCGCCCTGCAAAGCGATGCGCGGCCCGGCGGCCAGTTCGCCGCCTATCCCTGGCTCAGCATCGTCAACCTGGGGCGCATGGCCGACATCGTCGCGGCCGATCTGGGGCGCCTGTCCCCGGCGGATGCGCAGCGCATCGGCGTGAACCTGGCCGAGATCAAGCGCAGCCTGGTGGAACTGAATGCCAAGAGCCAGGCCGGGCTGGCCCAGGCCGAAAACGTGGCGGTGATCAGCCTGTCCGAACGCCTGCCCTACCTGATCGCGGAGTTCAATCTTGACCTGATCGAGACCGACGCGCGCGACGATACCGCCTGGACGCCGGAAGCGCTGGCCGGATTGACGGGCAAGCTGAAGGAAAACGGCGCCGCCGCCGCCCTGCTGCATCGCGAACCCACGCCGGCGTTGCGGCAGGCTATCGAGGCCGGGGGCGCCCGCGTGATCGTGCTGGCCACCGATGGCGCCGATCCGGTCGCCGAACTTCAGGCCAACGCGCAACAGCTGCTGCAGGCCCTGGCGCCCGCCGCCGCATCCCGGCCGAACTGATACATGCCGCGCGGCGCGGCGCCATGCCGCCCGGCTACACGCCGCTCTCGGCCGCCTGGGCCGACGCCGCTTCCCTCAGGCACTCGATCAACTGCACGCTGCTGGCCGACAGCCCCCCGCCGCGCATCGTGATGATGCCGACGGGCGGCAAGTCCAGCGACAGCGGCACGTTCAATATCTTGCACAGGCCCTGGCGCTGAAAGCGCCGCGCCGCTGACCGCGCCAGAAATCCCACCGCGCCACGCTCGCCGATGAAGGTCAGCGTGGCCAGATAGGATGAGGTTTCCATCAGATCGGCGGAAGGCTGCTGCCCGTGCCGGTGGAACTGCTGTTCGAGTTTTACGCGCAGTGACGCCCAAGGCGGCGGCATGACGCAAGGCAGCCCCGCCAGATCGGCCCAATCCGGCGCGGCCATGCCTGCCACGGGGCTCGCCGGGTGAGCGACGACCACCATGGGTTCTTCGAACAAGGCCTCGGTCGATAGATCCGGCGCCGCATAGCCGGGCTCCAGCCGGCCGACGAAAAGATCCAGTTCGCCCAGACGCAACTTGGGCAGCAGGTGGGTCAGGTCCCCTTCCTCGATCTGCACGGTCGCCCGTGCCGAGCGCGCCTTCAGCGCCTGGACCGCACGCGCAAGCAGCACGGGCATGGCGACCGCCATGGAGCCCACCCGCGTCTTGCCTGCCGCGCCGCTCGCCGCCGCGTCGATTTCGTCCCGCGTGCGTTCGTACTGCGCCAGCACGCCGCGGGCGAAGCGCACGACCGACTCGCCCGCGCCCGTGGGTTCCGTGCCGCGCACGGACCGGTCGAACAGCGTGAATCCCAGCATGGATTCGAGTTCGGACAGCATGCGCGACACGGCGGGCTGGCTGACCGCCAGGAATTCCGCCGTGCGGCCAAGGTGGCGGAACTCATCCAGCGCGACCACCAATTGCAGGTGCCGAAGCTTCAGGTTCGAGCGGAAAACGCGGTCCAGGTGTGCCATGCCAGGGTCTATACATACCAAATACGTTATCAATCCATGAGTCAATTCTATTAGATTGTTATGTATAAGCCCATGAGAATAAGCACGGTTCGCCAGTAGCCTATCCGGCGAATCCTAAAAAAACGATATCCGGAGACAAACCCATGAAGCACACCCCTACCCCTGATCCGCAGCGGCGCAGGCTGCTGGCCGGCGTGGCCTGTGCCGGCGCCGCCGCCTTGCTGGCTCCGTACACCGCGCGCGCCGCCGACTATCCGTCGCGGCCCATCACGTTCATCTGCCCCTGGCCGGTCGGCGGCACGGCGGATCAATCCATGCGGGCGCTTTGCCAGGTCGCGTCCGAGGTGCTCGGGCAGTCCATCGTGGTCGAAAACCGCGCGGGCGCCTCCGGCATGATCGGCACCAAGGCCCTGTCGCAGGCCCAGCCCGACGGCTACACCATCGGGCAGATTCCGATTTCGGTGGCGCGCTTTTCCCAGCTTGGAATGCTGCAGCTCGATCCCCGCAACGAACTGACCTATCTTGCCCGCACCTCGGGCCAGACCTTCGGCATCGCCGTGCTGGCAAGCTCGCCGTTCAAAACCCTGAAGGATGTGGTCGCGCACGCCAAGGCCCATCCTGGCCAGGTGACCTACGGCCACGCCGGCATCGGCGGCGCGACGCACGTGGGCATGGAGGAATTCGCGCTGGCGGCCGGGGCGCAATTCAATGCGATTGCCTACAAGGGAGGCTCGGCCGCGCTGCAGGATGTGCTGGGCGGCCAGATCGACCTGCTGGCGGATTCCAGTTCCTGGGCGCCGCACGTCGAATCCGGCAAGCTGCGGCTGCTGGCCACGTGGGGCGAATCGCGCGCAACCCGCTTCAAGGACGCGCCCACCCTGAAGGAACTCGGTTACGACGTCGTGGTCGAGGCGCCGAACGGCATCGGGGCGCCGAAGGGGCTGGACCCCGCCGTCGAGCGCAAGCTGCGCGACGCCTTCCGCACCGCGGTCAACAGCGCCGCGTTCAAGCAGGTTGCCGATCGCATCGATGCGCCGGTGATGTACCTGGACGGCCCGGACTACAAAGCGTACGTCGCGTCCGTCTACGCGCAGGAAACCGGGCTGATCGCGCGTCTGAAACTGAAAGAACTGCTACAGAAAGGCTGATTCCACGGTGAACCCCAACCCCTTGATCCGGCTTCACGCCAACGACAACGTGCTGATCGCCAGGCAGGCCCTGGCGCTCGGCATGACCATCCCGGCGTTGGGACTACGCGTGCGCGCGCAGGTGCCGGGCGGCCACAAGATCGCCGCCTGCCGCATTCCGGCGGGCACGCCGGTACGCAAATATGACGCCATCATCGGCGTGGCCGCCCGCGATATCGAGGCCGGCGACCATGTACACGCGCACAACCTGGAACTGGTCGATTTCGAACGCGACCCGGCGTTCTGTCGGGACGCTCGGCCCGTGGCGTTGCTGCCGCAGGCCGAGCGGGCCACCTTCCAGGGGTATCTGCGTCCCGATGGCCGGGTGGGCACCCGTAATTTCATCGGCATTCTGGCGTCGGTGAACTGTTCCGCGACGGTCATCCATCACATCGCCGAGCACTTCACGCCGGAACGCCTTGCCGCCTATCCCAATGTGGACGGCGTCGCCGCGTTCGCGCAGACGAGCGGCTGCGGGATGTCGTCGCCCAGCGAGCATTTCGACGTGCTGCGGCGCACGCTGGCGGGCTATGCGCGGCATCCGAACCTGGCGGGCGTGCTGATCGTGGGCCTGGGCTGCGAACGCAATCAGGTCGCGTCGCTGGTCGAGTCCCAGGACCTGTCGCTGGACCCGCGGGTGCACACGCTGGTCATGCAGGATAGCGGCGGTACGCGGGCGACCATTGCCGCGGGCATACGCGCCATCGAGGAGATGCTGCCGCAGGCCAACGCCGCGCGGCGCACCGCCGTGCCGGCCAGCCATCTCAAGATTGGCCTGGAATGCGGTGGGTCGGACGGGTTTTCAGCCATCACCGCCAATCCGGCGCTGGGCGCGGCCATGGACATCCTGGTGCGCCACGGCGGCACCGCGATCCTGTCGGAAACACCCGAGATCCACGGCGTCGAATACATGCTGACCCGCCGCGCCGTCAGCCCGGAGGTCGGCCAGAAGCTGCTGGACCGCCTGGCATGGTGGGAAAAATACACGGCGGGCCACAACGCGCAATTCAATGGCGTGGTCGGCCACGGCAACCAGCAAGGCGGCCTGGCCAACATATTTGAAAAATCGCTGGGCTCCGCCATGAAGGGTGGCACCACGCCGCTGCAGGCCGTGTACGAATACGCCGAACCGATCGACCGTGCCGGACTGGTCTTCATGGATTCGCCAGGCTATGACCCGGTGGCCGTCACCGGGCAGATCGCCAGCGGCGCCAATCTGATCTGCTTCACCACCGGCCGCGGCTCGATGTTCGGATCCAAGCCCGCGCCCACGCTCAAGCTCGCCAGCAACAGCGCCATGTACGCCCGCCTCGAGGAAGACATGGACATCAATTGCGGCGCGGTGCTGGACGGGGAACTGGACATCGCGCAGATGGGCCAGCGGATCTTCGAGCACATCCTGCGCGCGGCCTCCGGCGAGCCCACCAAGAGCGAAGCGCTGGGGCTGGGCAACCACGAGTTCGTGCCCTGGCATCTGGGCATTGTCAGTTGACACCACACCTACGGATTCCGTATCCCATGCATTCCACGCTAGCCCACCCCGCGCTGCTGCGCGACCAGAACCTCATCGGCGCGCAATGGCGCCCGGCGCAGTCCGAGGCGCGCCTGCCCGTGAGCAATCCCGCGCACGACGCGGTCTTCGCGCATGTGCCCGACAGTGGCGCGGCGGACGCGCGCGCCGCCGCCGACGCGGCCCACGCGGCCTTTCCCGACTGGAGCCGCCGCCCCGCGCAGGAACGCGCACGCTTCCTCAAGCGCTGGCATGCCCAGATCCTGCTCCACCAGGAAGACCTGGCGCGCTTGATCTCCGCCGAACAGGGCAAGCCGCTAGCCGAGAGCCGGGGCGAGGTGCTGTATGGCGCGTCCTATGTGGAATGGTTCGCCGAAGAGGCCAACCGCATCCAGGGCGACATCCTCAACGCCGCCGTGCCCGGACGGCGCATGATGGTATTGAAGGAACCGGTGGGCGTGGTGGCCGCGATCACGCCGTGGAATTTCCCGCTGGCGATGATCGCGCGCAAGATCGCGCCGGCCTTGGCCGCCGGCTGCACCGTGGTGGGCAAGCCCGCCGAAGACACCCCGCTGACCGCGCTGGCCCTGGCCTATCTGGCGGAACAGGCTGGTCTGCCCGACGGCGTGCTGAACCTGGTGACGGCATCGCGGCGGAACACGCCCGCCGTCGTGGATGCCTGGCTGGCCGACAGCCGCGTGCGCAAGATCACCTTCACCGGCTCCACGCCCGTGGGCAAGCATCTGGCTCGGGAATCCGCGGATACGTTGAAGAAGCTGTCGCTGGAACTGGGCGGCAACGCGCCCTTCATCGTGTTCGACGACGCGGACCTGGATGCCGCCGTCGACGGCCTGATGGCCTCGAAGTTCCGCAATGGCGGACAGACCTGCGTCTGCCCGAACCGTATCTATGTGCAGGCCGGCGTGCACGATGAATTCGTCGCCCGGCTGGTCCGGCGGGTGGCGGCGCTGCGGGTTGGCCCGGCCACCGAGGACGGCGCGCAGATCGGCCCCATGATCAACGCGCGCGCGGTCGATAAGATCGACCGCCATGTCCGGGACGCGGTCGCGCAAGGCGCCCGCATCGAAACCGGAGGGCAGCGCGTGCGCGGCGCCGACGGCCCCAACTACTACGCACCGACGGTGCTGTCCGGCGCCACGCCCGCCATGGCGCTGTCATGCGAGGAGACCTTCGGCCCGGTCGCACCGGTTTTCCGATTTACGTCCGAGGAAGAAGTCATCGGCCATGCAAACGACACGCCCTTCGGCCTGGCGGCGTACTTCTATTCCAGCGATACCCGGCGGATCTGGCGCGTGGCCCAAGCACTGGAAACCGGCATCGTCGGCATCAACGAAGGCGCCGTCGCGTCCGAAGCCGCACCCTTCGGAGGCGTGAAGGAATCCGGCTACGGGCGCGAAGGCTCGTCCTATGGATTGGACGACTATCTGCACACCAAGTACCTGTGCCAGGGCCAGCTTGGCTGAGCCCCTGCCCTATCCCCTTTCACGAGCGCACACACCCATGCCGGCACACAATCCCTTCAAATCCGCGCTTGCCGCGCGACAGGCCCAGGTGGGCCTGTGGCTGTCCATGGCCGATCCCTACATGGCCGAGGTCTCGGCCACCGCGGGCTTCGACTGGCTGCTGATCGACGGCGAGCACGCGCCGAACGATCTGCGCAGCACCCTGGCCGCTCTGCAGTCCGTGGCGCCCTACCGCTCCCAGCCCGTCGTGCGCGTGGTGGCGGGCGAAACAGCGCGCATCAAGCAACTGCTGGACATCGGCGCGAAGAACCTGCTGGTGCCCATGGTGGATACCGCCGAACAGGCCCGCGCCCTCGTCGCCGCGACACGCTATCCGCCCGAAGGCGTGCGCGGCGTGGGCAGCGCCGTGGGCCGCGCGTCGCGCTGGAGCGAGCGCGCCGACTACCTGGATATTGCCGATGACGAGGTCTGCCTGCTGGTGCAGGCCGAAACGGCAACCGCCCTGGCGAACCTGGAAGCGATCTGCGCGGTGCCCGGCGTGGACGGCGTATTCATCGGCCCTGCGGACCTTGCCGCCTCGATGGGTTATCGCGGCCGGCCCGGCTCGCCCGAGGTGCAGGCCGCCATCGAACGCGCGATGCGCGTGATCATCGACAGCGGCAAGGCCGCCGGCACGTTGACGTCCGACCCGGCGCTGGCGCGTCGCTACCTGGACCTGGGCTGCACCTTCGTGGCGACCGGCGTGGACGTGCTGCTCTATGCCAATAGCGCGCGCCGTCTGGCGGCCAGCTTCCTGTCAGCGGACACCGAACCCGCCACGCGGCCCGCTTCGGCGGCCTACTGAGCGTGGCCGATGGCGACGGACCCGGCCTGCAATCTAGTCTTGCATGGCCGGGCTTTCAGGCATAAATTGGTTGATACCGCTTTTCGACCGGCATTCAATATCTACCGCTGCGAATCGCGCGCGAAGGTTGTTTTCTGTCTTTTGTTCCCCAAAGGAGCGATGCGATGCGAGTAAAACACCTGCTAGGCCCAGCAACCGTAGCCCTGTCACTGCTGTTCGCCCCACCCTCGATGGCCGCCGAACCCGAAGCGGCGCCCATCATCACCGGAAAGCACTGGACGGAATCAGACGCCAATCTGAAGAAGGCTTACCTCCTGGGCATGGCGAACGTCCTGCAAGTCGAACAGGCGTATCAGCAACGCCGGGCCGTCCCGGACACCCAGACCCTGGTTCCAAAATTCTCCAGGGGACTCCAGAATCAGACGCTGGACTCCGTGCGCGACAGCGTGGATCGCTGGTATGCCGCGAACCCGACCCAATTGGATCGTCCCGTCGTGGAGACCATCTGGTTCGAGATCGTCGTGCCTGCCACGAAGACCAAGCGCACCCCCTAGGAGCCGCCATGAAAATCATCCGTACGATAGCCCTGGCCATCGCGATGGCATCGCTGGCCGCCTGCACGAACATGACCAAGGAACAGCAAGGCACCGTGACGGGCGGGCTGATGGGCGCCGCAGCCGGCGCCGGCATTGCCGCCATCGCGGGCGGTAGCGCATGGACCGGCGCGGCCATCGGCGGTGCTGCCGGCGGTATTGCCGGCAACATCCGCGGCGCCAATCAGTAAAAAAAAAAGCGCCGCGCGCCAAGGCGTGCGGCGCTTTGTCTTGCATCCCCCGCAGGCTTGGGGCAAGACGACCGGGCTCCTGCCCTGTCAGCCTCCCGCCAACCCAGCTATCATTGGTACAAATCCGGCCTGGCGTCGCTGCCGCCGCCGCGCTGCCGCGGGTATCCGGCATCTCGACAAAAGCCGGGCTGACGCATTGCCGGGGCAGGAACGCAGCGTGTATGTTCTACTACTGCCGTTTGCCCTGGCCGCATTCGGTATTTTTCAGTCGTTGGCCCTGCTTGCCGCGATGTCCGGACAGCCGTTCGCCGGGCCGAAAAAGCAGCAAGAAAGCGCATGCAAACGGTGCTGTATGGCCGACAGATGGCGGCGTAGCGGTCACGCTCGCGGCTCAAACCTTTTTTTTGTGTAGCAAATGGGACTAGAACAATTAGCCGCGATCCGGGAATTGCTGATCAAGCAGGCGCCTGAAAAGGCGGCTCCCAAGAAAGAATCGCGTCCGCAGGGCGCGGACAAGCCGCGTCGCCCGCAAGGCGCCGGCAAAGGACCGCGTCCGCAAGGCGGCGACAAGGGCCAACGCGCGCCAGGCAGCGACAAGGGCCAGCGCCCCCAGCGCGCCGAGCGCCGCGAGACGCCGGTGGATCCCGTCGTGGTCGCCATCTCGCGGCTGCAGCGCCACTTTCCGAAGGCGTTTCCCAAGAATCCCGCTCCCAAGCTTCCGCTGAAGCTGGGCGTGCTGGCTGACCTGGTGCAACACGCCCAGGCCTTGCAGCTCGACGAGGAACAGATCAAGGAAGCCGTCAAGACCTGGTGCGATGGCCGCCGCTACTGGACCTGCATGGTCGAAGCGGCCCCGCGCGTGGACTTGAACGGCGAACCCGTCGGCGCCGTGACGGCCAACGAAGCCCGCCATGCCAAGCGCATGGCGTCGCGCAACGCCTCCCGGAATGCCGCTCGCGCGAAGGCCGAGAAGAAAGCCGCGGCGGCGCCCGCCACGGCGATCGACGCGTCCGCGGTGCCCGCAGAGGCGGTCGACGCGCCCGTGACACCCGCAACGGCTGCCGAGGGTATCGATATGCCGACGACGCCGGCGGCGGGTGTCGAGGGTGCCGATGCCACGACGACGCCTGCGGCGGCTGCCGACGCTGCCGATGCCACGGCGACGCCTGCGGCGGCCGTTGAGGCCACCGACGCCCCCGCAGCCGCTGACCCGGCAGATCCAGCAACGGACAAGCCCGCTTAAGTCCGCGTCCGGACCGGCGGCACGACAGGCTTGCGGCGGCACGGGATACCTATCCGTGCCGCCGCAAGCCTGAACCGTTGTGCCCAGCGCTTAGCGGCCTCTCTCGAGCGCCGCCAGCGCCTGTTTCAGGTGTTCCAGTCCCGCGGGGGTATACGACAGGGACAACGCACGCTCATGGCCGGCGCTATCCATCTTCAGCAGCGACTTCCTGAGGATTTCGACGATCTTGTCGCCGTGGGCGGGGTGGAAGGCCTCGTACTGGTATTGCAGGAACACCAGGCACAGCGCGTTTTCCATCACCTGCACGTCCGCGTCCTGCTTGATGCCCTGTTTCATCAGGATCGCCGTTACGCGGTCCGCGACGCTGTCCGGGTAGCCCGCGCCCTTGATGATGTCTTCAGCGATGCGGGCATGATGCCGCATCAGCGCCTTGCGCCACGACAGATAGCCGATGCGCCCCTCCGGGTAGCTGTTGCGCGCGATCTCCCACCGTCCGATATGCTGGCTTTTCGACGCCAGCAGCAGCGGCTCGGACGCATCGGGCGCCAGCTTCAGCACCCAGTCGTGCAGCTTCTCGGCCAGAAACAGCTCCTGCGGACAGGTCTGGCCTTCCCAGGTGAACAAGTTGGGGTCCGCGCCGTTGTATTGGTCAAAAAGGCGCAGCGTCTGCTGCAGACGATCATTCATGCGTTGCGTTTCCATAGTGAATCGCCAGGAACGGCGCGCTGCCGGCGGAGGGGTTGATCATACCGCCGCCGTTCACCGGATCGACGGCTATGCCGAACGCTGAGCGAGACAGGACACGCTTGGCATCCCAGTTGAGCCGCCGGGTCAACAGCGGTTTATACGCGTTCGCGGTACGGCTAACGTATGTCGCCGGCAGCCCGCCACGGTAGGAGCTGCTGAGCTGAATTGTCTATTTTTGCCGGTTTATCAACCGAACAAGGCTTCGATCAAGGCATTGATAACAATGCACTTTTATTGGATTTCCGACTGAATCCTCGGATTTATTTGCCGGTTTATTTGCCGGTTTATTTGCTGGTTTCAGTTTCATGTGGACCGCTGCGCGTCACTTTGCGTGCGCGCTCCCCGCACGCGCTCCTTGCCAGCCTAACGCGGCAGTGCCGGGGTCAGCGGGCCCACGGGCGGCTGGCCGGGACGGGGCGGAATCGGAGGGAGCCTGGGCTGGGCCGGCCCTTTCAGGCCGGATTGGCCCTGCGGCTGGGAAGAAGACGCGCCCGCTGGCGGGTAGCGTGAGCCGGGACATGACGTGCCCAAGCAATCCCGGTCGATCTTTCCCGGGTCGACCTTTTTCGGACACGACGTGCCCAGGCAGGTGTCCGGCAGGGTACGCGCGGATTGCGGCGGCCGCGGCACGGTGGGCAGCGCGTCCCGCGCGTACGCCGGCGCGGTGCTCAACCCCGCCAATGCAGCCAATGCCGCCACGGCGATCAATGATTTCATCGCTACGCTCCACCGGGACTGTGTCTGCCCAGTGTGCGCCCATCCCCCGCCCCTCGCAAGGCGGGGACTGGCCGTGGCGCCTGCCTCAATCCAGGCGGATATCGGCGCTTTTCACCACCTTGGCCCAGCGCTCGCGCTCGCTGTTGAAGAACTGCGAGAGTTCGGCCGGATTCCGGGTGACGATCTCGGCGCCCTGCTCGTTCAGTTGCGCCGCGACCTCGGGCTGGCTGACGATCTGCGCCATCAGCGTGGACAGGCGGGCCGCCACCGGGTCGGACATGGTGACGGGCGCCATCACGCCCTGCCAGGTACCCGACTCGAAGCCCGGCACGCCTTGTTCCGAAATCGTCGGAATGTTCGGCACGAGCTGCATGCGCTCTTTCTTGGAGATCGCGATCGGCCGCAACTTGCCGGACTTGATGTGCGGCAACGTCGCCAACAGGCCGTTCATGATGATCTGCGTCTGTCCGCCGATCGTATCGGTCACCGCCTGCGAGCCGCCCTTGTAGGGCACATATTCCCACTGGGCGCCCGTGGCCTGCTGCACGGCCACGGCGGCCAGGTGCGGCGCGCTGCCGATCGCGGTGACCGCGAAGTTCAGGCGCTGCTTCTTGGACAACGCGACCAGCTCCTCGACCGTCTTGGCCGGCACATCGGGATGCACCGCCAGCACGTGCGGCGAATAGGCCAGCATGCCGACGGCGCGCAGGTCCTTGGACGGATCGAAGGTCAGCTTGGTGTACACGGACGGGCTGATCGCCAGCGCGCCGACGTCGCACAGCAGCACGGTATGGCCTTCCTGCGCCGACTGCACCACCAGGCCGGCGCCCACGTTGCCGTTGGCGCCGGGCTTGTTCTCGACCACGACGGTCTGCTTGAGCACCTCGGCGAGCCGGGGGGCCAGGATCCGGGCAATGATGTCCGACGAGCCGCCGGGCGGGTAAGGCACAACGATGCGTACGGGCCGCGTCGGCCAATCCGACGATTGCGCCCATGCCGGCACCAGGGGCGTCAGGCAAAGCGCCGCGGCGCTGCCCAGGAACTGTCTCTTGCTCGGGTTCATGCTGTCTCCACGCTGTTTGATGCGTTTGTTGAATTGCCCGCGGCCATGCCCCGGCCGCGGTTGGGGCCCTATGCCGCGCCGCGCGTCTCCACGTACAAGGCATAGAGCGAATGGCTGCTGGCCATGAAAAGGCGATTGCGCTTGGCCCCGCCGAAGCACAGATTGGCGCAGCGTTCCGGCAGCCTGATGTGGCCGATGGGCTTGCCCGCCGGGTTGAAAACCATCACGCCGTCGAGCTCTTCGGACTTGGCGTCCGGCGATCCGTTGCTGCCCCACCCGCACCACAGGTTGCCGGCCTCGTCGCACTTGATGCCGTCGATGGCGCCGGCGCCCTGCGCATCGATGTGCAGGCGCTTGCCGGACAAGGCGCCGTCGCTGCCCACGTCGTAGGCCCAGACCACGCGGTAGGGTTGATGGCGCGACTCGACGATGTAAAGCACCTTTTCGTCGGGCGAAAAGCAAAGACCATTGGGACCGGCCAGGTCGCTGAGTGCCAGCGTCACGCGGCCGCCGGCCGGATCGATGCGATACACGGAATGCGGCAGCTCGGGCGCGGCCTTGTCGCCTTCCCAGTGCCCGCCGATACCGAACGGCGGGTCGGTGAACCAGACCGCGCCGTTGCGCTGGCAGACGATGTCGTTCGGCGAATTGAAGCGCTTGCCGTCGTAGCGGTCGGCCAGCACGGTAATGCTGCCGTCGTACTCCGTGCGCGTGACGCGCCGCGTCAGATGCTCGCAGGTCAACAGCCGCCCCTGGCGGTCGCGCGCCAGCCCATTGCTGAAATTGGCGGGGTGCCGGAAGACGCTGATCGCACCGGTGGTTTCGTCCCAGCGCAGGATGCGGTCATTGGGAATGTCCGACACCAGCAGGTAGCGGCCGTCGCCGAACCAGACAGGACCTTCCAGCCAGCGGAAACCCGTGGCCAGTTGTTCCACGCTGCTGCTGTAGATGCGGTACTTGGAAAACTCCGGATCGAGGATCCGCACCGACGGATCCGGATAGCGCTGCTGCGGCGTGAAGTTGAAGGATTGCGCCTGAACGAGGCTGGCGGGCCCCACTGCGAGCGCGGCGCCCAGCAGCCGGCGCCGGCCGGCCTGGACCTTGGGGTCTATATCCATCGGCTGTCTCCTCTTTGGTTTTTTTTCGATGGCGCTACGGGATGACGCAGGCGGCCCTCAGGTCACGGGGCCGGGATTGAACAGCGCCAGGGCGTTGTGCAGCTTGAGCTTTTCCGCACAGGTCTGCTGCTTGCCGCTGGCCACGTCCAGCATCAGGCGGAACAGTTCCCAGCCCACGTCCTCGATCGAGGCCTGGCCGGTGGCGATCACGCCCGCATCCACATCCATCAGGTCGTGCCAGCGGCGCGCAAGACTGGAGCGCGTGGCGACCTTGATGACCGGCACCTGGGCCAGCCCGTAGGGCGTGCCGCGGCCGGTGGTGAAGATGTGCAGGTTCATGCC